>Ga0102589_1000714_pt1 | contig 58142 bp, 52 predicted proteins | sample AraplaMF_Col_mLB_FD_76858 | JGI IMG/M metagenome (GOLD analysis project Ga0102589, IMG submission 76858) | Arabidopsis root microbial communities from the University of North Carolina, USA - plate scrape MF_Col_mLB | ecosystem: Host-associated > Plants > Roots > Endosphere | place: USA...
TAACAAAATTTTTATAATATCATTTAAAAAGTAAAATTGTCAATTAAAAACATGTATAATTTTCGTCTTTTTTGGGAAAAAGATGAACATGTCGAATGGTCGTGGACATAATATGGAGGGAGAGATTGTCGGAAAGGAGGTTGTTCATGAATTATCACTATCGAGTTGTTCTATTTTGTGTCGCAGTATTAACTTTTTTTACATCAGCAGGATGTAGTGAACAAAGGGTTCTAGAAAAATTACCAGATAGTGTGTTAGAGAAAGTACCTGACGGAGTATTGTTAACAGCTGCAGAGCTATCTTACGAACCTTTTCTAAAAAATGAAATTGGAAAACAATTGACTGAACATCAAGGTGTTGCTGAACCACTTTATACTGAAATGCATGATCGTTTAAGTGATTATGAGTTAGTTTCATTAACAGTAGGACAAATCGGTTTTTCAGCAATTGCCCTAAAAAATACGAAAGACAATAGTCTTTTATTTGCATTTAGTGGTTTAAAGAAAATAAATTTACAAGATATATATCAGAGGTTAATTGGTTTTGATTCTCCAGAAAATGCATCACCCGTCGTTGTTGATGCACAAGCTCAGCAAGCATATAAATGGGTAAAGCAAATATTAAATAAAAAAGAAAATACTGGTGCGAGTGTTTATGTAACCGGTCACTCATTTGGTGGGTATTTGGCACAGTATATAGGCTATCAGTTGGTGCAGGATAAAAATATGAAAGACCACCCATTTGTACAAGGAGTTACATTTAATTCACTTGGGGTTTTATTAGATAATGGAACTAAAAAACTTCATACGAATACTGAAAAGATTCAAACATTATTCAAACCAATCTTTACAAATTATATTGTAAAAGGAGATCCTTTAGACTACGCTAGTAAGACATTTTTTGAAGAAATTACAGGTTATTCACTGCAACATCTAGGAAACGTTAATTATATTACAGTAGATGAAAACTATAAAAAGTCTTTACAGGCTTTAGAAAAAACAAAGGATTTATGGACAAAAGCGAAGCAATTAAAACCTCTTTATCCATACCATGATCTAGCAGGTTTCGAGACTCATTTTTGGTCGGTACAGTAGTTAATATGCGGAAATAATAAAAACAGTAAAAGTTATTATCTTTAAAGATAATAGCTTTTTTATATGTCTTCCTTCCTACATAAAGAAGTGGTGAAATAAATAACTATACTAGTATTTTAATTATTCAAAATAATAAAAATATTAGTAGACTGCGTTTTCTTTATCATATACAATCGACTTAGTTGGTATATTCTAGCAATTAATGAACATTTAGGAGTGATTGATTAGTATGAAAAGAAAATTATCTAAACGTAATGTACTAATGACATCTTTGTCAGCAGCTTTAGTAGCATCTGCCTTAACACCTTCTGTAATTAGTGCTAAATCAGTAAAAGAACCAAAATTAACAGTTAAAAAAGTAACAGCCGTGAATACAAAAACAGTAGTTGTTGAATTTAACAAAGCTGTAGATAAAAAGTCTGCAGTAAAAGTGAACAGTTATTCATTTGCAAAAAACAGTGGGATTACAGTAACAAAGGTTACGTTATCTGGAAATAAAGCACTTTTAACAGTTAAAGGTGTTGAAAAAAGAACTGCATCATTTACTGCAAGTCTAACAGTTTCAAAAGTAAAAGATAACAAAGGCAAAGTAATGGCTACGACGAAAGTAAATGTTAGCTTTAAGGTTGCTGCAAAAGCTGTAACTCTTACTAAGGTACAAACACTTGATCTAAATAAAAATGGTAAGCTAGATGCTGTTGCTGTACAATTCTCAGAGCTTGTATCTGGCGTGGATAAAGCTGACTTTACTGTAGACGGCTATACGGTAACAAACGCTTCTTCTAGAGGATTAGTGACAACGCTTACACTTGAAGAGCAAGCATCTAGTGATTTAACTGCTAAACCAGCGGTAACATTTGTTGGTGAAGTAAAGGATGGCTCAGGCAAATCTGTTAAATCAGTTAAATCAACTCAAACTACAGCTGGATTTATCGCTGTAAATTTAGGTGGTACAAGTTTAGCATTTAACACAGAGCAAGAATTCATCGTAAATGCAAAGCTTCCTGAAACATTTACAAGACCAGCAGGCTCAGAACTTAAATTTAAGGTATTGATCACAAAAGATGGTGCGCCAGTGAAGAATCTAACATTTGGCTACTTAGCAGGCTATGCACTTGAATCAAAAACAAATAGCCAAGGTATTGCATATGTACCAGAAGTTGACCAAGTAAGTGACCTTTCACTAACGCTATTAAAAATGGCTGAAGGCTATCCAGTACCATTTAAAATGAAACTTCCTTCAGTAGGAGTTTATGAAATTAAAGTAGAATTAGTAGACCACAAAGCAAATGACGCTGCTGTTGAGGGTGCTAGTTACAAGTATTCTTTAAAGTAAGCAAAAAAAGCTAAAGGAATGAAATAGTTATTCTCTTTAGAGTAAATTATATTAAAAATGATTTGAATCGTAACAAAAGTAAGAATTAAATAATCCAAATAAAAAGGGGCGACCTCATTAGTCAGTGTGACTTGAGGGCGTCCCTTTTATTTAGTCAAAATAAAATTCGTATCGTTGATTTCCACTCCAGTCTGCTCGCTTTCCGTGGGGCAAAAGCTGAGCCTCCTCGGCTCGCCTGCGGGGTCTCAGCCTTCCTGCCATTCCCACAGGATTCGAGCAGCCTTCCGTTCCAATCCTATTCTTAAACATTAGTGCACTCTAAAAAAACTATATTTAAGAAAAGACCTTAAAAAACTAAAAGTATAATCTAGTTTGAAAAGGGTTTCATAAATTCAAAGTTCTTCTAAAGTGGAGCTCCTTAAACAGATACCCTACAAGTTAGTTGTACAGTTTTAATACTAAAGTTTCTACAATTAGTAATTTTCCTTTTGCCATTATACAACTTCAAAAGCTACAAACTTTACCAGATAAACTTTTAGAAAAATTTCTGTATTAATAAAAAATGACAACTAATTATCCTTAAAATTAGTTGTCATACCTCGCGTTATTTCATAAGTCTCTCCGAGCTGAGTACACTTTTGCTTTCTTTTTGAATCATTAAGACATTTATTTGAACGAAGACCCGTTACATTAATCTCTGTACAAACCATATTAAACCCAGGATGAAAATGAAAATTGAACCTATTTTTACATATTTTCTATAGTTAGATAAAACCTGTAATTTTAATAAGATTGGTACGACCAGAAGTGCAATACATAGTTGGATAAACTCAATTCCGAGATTGAAATTTAATAATGCTACAGCTAGATTTGATTTTGGAAGTTCCATTTCTTTTAAAATGCTAGCAAATCCCATCCCGTGAATTAATCCAAATATAAATGTAATAGCCCATCTATATTTAATCTTTTCTTTCAATATATTTTCTATAGCAACATAACAAATACTTAGTGCGATCACTGATTCAACAAATTTTGAAGGTAGGTCAACAATTCCTAAAACTGCTAATGTCAACGTTATACTATGTGCAATCGTAAAAGCAGTGATTGTTCCGATAAATTGTTTTAAAGATTGTCTGCTTAATAGTAATGCAAATAAAAATAATAAATGATCATATCCAGTTAGTATATGAAGCATTCCTAGTTTGAAAAATGATAGCCAAGATGAAGTATCTTCAGCAGATTTAGAATCACTTACTTGTTTCGCATCTTGTGCTTGTCCATCGGCTGATTGTTGATCTTGTTGAGCTTCTGTTAAAAGGATTGTCCATGTTCTGCTTGTCCCTTGCAGGGCAGCCTGACTCGTTTCAGATCCATAAGTAGCTGTTAATAAATTTACGTAATTCGTTGTTCCCGAGTCACCTGTGTAAAAGCCATCATTTAAGCTGATTGTGTCCCCAGGAGCAAATGCAGGGAAAAGAACTTTAAACTCTATATATTCTACATCCTCTTTTTTAATCTTCTTCATTTTTTGAACAGTTGGTGTTTGTTCTTCGTTATTTTTATCAAGAGAAAGTGTTTCTGAAACAATTTCTTCTAAATGGTGTTCATCTTTTTTTAATTCTGATTTTTCAAGTTTAAAATTATTATTTGGATCAATTCCTTCAATTAATTCAATAAGAGATATTGAGTCAATTGCAAATGTCATTTCAGTTTGTTCTTTTTCGAACTTAATATTTGTAAAACTAGCACTATAATTATGTGCAGATGCGTTTTGTGGTAGGACTATAAATAAAATTAAAGCTAGTGTTATAAAGCGTAAAACCAAGTGACTTTTCTTTCTTAGTATAACTTTTTTCAGATAGTCAAAAAAATGAAGCACTGATATATCCCCCTGTATTCTATTAAAGTATTCAGTAAATGAACCTATTCTTGAGATTCATATATTAAAAAGGAAATCTTAAACCCACTTAATATAATCATAGAATAATTGAGTTTGTATAGTGTTAATTTTTAATTTACAGAAAATGTATATTAATTTTAAAATAAAGTTATTTCTTTACATTTAAAAATTTCATATAATATTCTAGGCGATATATCTATAAAAAATTACTGATATATTACACGTTTGAAGAGAAAGGGAAAAGACTGTTTTTTAGCAATAACTATTTCACCAAATTTATTAAAGGATGTTGATGAAATGAAGTTAAAAACAAGAAGGATTAAGCGTTGGACAAGCATGATCATGTCAGCTTTACTATTAACAAGCACGTTCTTACCGAGCGGATTAATGAATAGAGCTGAAGCAGCAATTGCTGATCATGTGGTAATAAGTCAGGTATATGGTGGCGGAGGAAACACAGGAGCAACATATACAAATGATTTTATTGAGCTTTATAATCCAACTGAAAGTGATGTTGTATTAGATAATTGGTCTGTTCAGTACGCTAGTTCAACTGGAAGTGGCTGGACGTCTACTACTTTAACTGGAACGATCAAAGCTCATGGTTATTTTTTAGTACAAGAAGCAGCAGGATCTACTGTAAAGGATAAGCCTTTACCAACTCCTGATAATGCAGGTTCCTTAACTATGGCAGGGGGAGCAGGAAAAGTAGCATTAGTAAACAATACTACTGCACTTTCAGGTACAAATCCAACTGGAGCGAATATCATTGATTTTGTAGGTTATGGAAGTGGGACAAATGCTTTTGAAGGGACTGGTCCAACAAATCCGTCTCTTACAAACACGACGAGTGCTCAACGTAGACCATATGCAAACGTTTCCCCAGGTAGTGGAAAAGGAAATGCATGGGATACGGACGATAATGCTAAGGATTTTGTTGCAGCAACACCTGTACCAAAAAACACAGCAAGCCCAACTGAAGCTCCAATGGTTTCAAACACGAGCTTACAACCAATTGGAAACAATATTCAATTGACGAAACAAGGTACTGACTGGAAAGTAACTGGTCTTACTAGTGCTGTTCCAAACGGTGCAACAGTAAATATATATGATAGTGTTACAAAAACTACTAAACTATCAACATTAGTTTCTTCTGCTGATGGCAGTTTTGAAGTCAACTTTTCTGCTGGAGAATTAACTTCAGTATTTGTAAGTGCAACGGAAACAGCTAAAGAAGAAAGTGATGTAATTGAAATTCAAAAAGCAACTGAAAGCGCTTTAATTGATGGGTCGAAATTAAGTTATATGGTAGATGGTAATGGGGTAGGTACTTTAATTGGTAATAATGGTGCTGGAGTTGCATCTTCAATTATTAATATTTATCCAAATGATACTGCTACTATATCTGAAAGACTATTAAATCAAGAAGTAAAAGTAAGTGCAACAGGTGCTTTTACAGCTACGATTAACAATGCACCAAATACAATTTATGTAACACAGCAATCAAGCAGTGCAAAAGGAATCAAACTTGAAAGTACGACAGTATCAGTTACAAAAACAGTTACAGATCAAGTTACACCTGTAAAAGAAGTACGTCAATCGGATGCAACAACTGGAAAACCAGTTAATCTGAATAAGTATTATACAATCGAAGGTGTAGTAACTGTTGACAACGGTATTCTTGGAACACAGAAGCAAAACTTCTATCTTCAAGATGCAACAGGTGGAATTAATGTATTCAGTACTTCATATGACCCTGGTTTTAAGGTTGTTAAAGGTGACAAAATACGTGTGACTGGAAAGGTCATTTATTACAATGGATTAACAGAATTTGATACGACGAGTATTGTGAAAATAGACGAAGGTAATGCTGTACCAGTTGCAAAAGATGTGACAATTTTAGATTTAACAACTTTTGCTGTTGCAGAGCCTCTTGAAGGTAGCTTAGTAACACTAACTGGAAAAGTATCTGCCACTGCAAGTACACCACCAAATTACAATGTAACGATCGTTGATGAAAATAATAAAGCAACTACATTAAGAGTAATGAGTAATACAGGTATTACACCTGACACTGATTTAGTGGTTGGTAAAACATACACGATTACGGGAATTTTAGGACAATATACAACTAATGCAAATGCGACGAATGGTTACCAAGTATATCCACGTGGTAAAAGTGATATTGCATCTGTTTTAAATATTACACATACACCGATTACCGAGGACTATAAAGATACAAATATAGAATTCGAAGCAACTGTTGATGGTGCAGAATCTGTAAAAGTTTACTATAGAGCAACAGGTGGTACAACTTATACAGCATTACCAATGATAAAAGGTAGTGAAGGACGCTATACAGTTACGTTAGAAGCGAAGGACGTTCCTTCAAACGGATTTGAGTACTATATTGAGGCGATTGCAGGTACAAGAACTGTAACTTCTGGTTCAAGTACTACACCTCATAAAGTAACTTTAAAAGCGGATTTAGTAGGTCCATCATTTAATGGGGAAACACCACAGGACCAATCAAAAGTTGAAACTCCGCAACCGGAAATTTCTGTATTAATGAATGACCCAAGTGGTATAGATGTAGATACTGTACAATTATGGGTTGATGGAACTGAAATTAAGGCTCCAGCGGCAATCATTAATAAAAGCCAAGTAAAGTATGCTGTAACGCAAGATCTTTCAATCGGAAATCATACTGTAAAAGTATCTGCGAAAGATAGCAAAGGGAATAGCAGTGAAAAACAATGGACTTTTGAAGTTGTTAAACGTTTTACTGGTGGTAAACACTATCGTGGAACAACGCATAATCATACAAATATTTCACACGATGGAGCTGGTACACCTGAGGATGCATTAAAAGCAGGTAAAGCACATAATTATGATTTCTTTGCATTTTCTGATCACTCTCATGATATTGATGCAAGTCTTGCAGGCAGTGATAATGTTGACCGTAAAGGTATGACAGAACGAACTGGCGGAGAACAATGGCAATTAACAAAGGATTTAGCAAAACAGTATACAAAAAACGGTGATTATGTAGTATTCCCGGCATTTGAAATGACTTCTACAACGTGGGGACATTCAAATATTTTTGGAACTGAAAACTTTATTGACCGTAATATCAATGGCAAACAGTACCAAGACTTAAACAAATATTACTCATGGGTACTAACTTATGATGATATTGTTGGTCAGTTTAACCATCCAGATATGTCAGCAAATGCTTTTAATAGTTTTAAACCTTATGATGCTAAAGTAGATAAGCTGTTCACAATGCTTGAAGTAGGTAATGGTTCAGGCCACTACGGATATGCAAATGCTGATAAAAAGTTCTACTCAACATTAGATTTAGGATGGCATGTAGCACCAACTTACGGTGAAGATAACCATGAAGGTTCATGGGGACAAACAAATGCGCGTACAGTTATTGTTGCGGATGATCTTTCTCAAGATTCATTAATGCATTCTATGAGAAATATGCGTGTTTACATGGAAGAGGACCCTAACTTTACTTTAGATGTGTTAGCAAATGGCTACTATATGGGATCAACAGTTGATAGTAAAACACTTAATTTTGATATTTCTGGTAGTGATTTAGTAACAGAATCTCGTACAGATAGCGATTATAGTTATCTTTCATCAAGCTACCAATCTGATGATCGTATTGCAAAAGTAGAATTAATCACAAATGGTGGTAAAGTAGTAGATTCAATTCAACCAATGACGAAGGACTTTACATGGAAACCAACGTTCACTGTTCCAAGTGGACAACAATGGTTCGTTGTAAAAGTTACTCAAATGGATGGTGAAAGAATTTATTCTTCTCCTATTTGGTCAAAAGAACAATCAGTAGATGTAAAAGTGAGCGGAATTGATATTGTTGGTGATGTTATTGTTGGAGGGAATCCTGCAACGTTAAAAGCAACAGTTGCTAATAACGGTACGCAAACAGTCAACAATTTAAAAGTAGATTTTTACTATGATGAAGTGAAACAAGAAAACTTAATTGGAACAAATAATATTTCATCAATCCTATCAAAAAATTCAGCAACAGCAACGGCGACATGGAATACTCCACTTGTTGGAGACCATCAAATAATTGCAGTTGTTACCTCACTTGATGGTTTAGATATTGGTGATGTTAAATTTAACTTACCAGTTAAAATAAAAGAACCATTAGGTATTAAAGTATTAATAGATGCATATCACGGGAATGAAAACACTTCTGGTGATAGTGGAACGTATAGAGATAATTTAAAAGCTTATACAGTTCAACTTCAAAAAGAAGGTTACACAGTTGTAGAAAATAAACAAACGCTAACAGACGCTGTGCTAAGTAATGTTCAAGTTCTAATGATTACAGCGACTAGAACAGCTTTATCTGCAGACGAAAGAACAGCGGTTGCTAATTTTGTGAAGAATGGTGGTTCTTTATTACTTACAAGTAAGAGTAATAACAGTTCTGATCCAACAATAAATAATCCATTATTAGCTGATATTGGAACAAAAATTAGAATTAATAATGACGGAGTATTTGATGACAGTAAGACAGGTAACTTCTGGAGTGATCCAAAAGTATCTCCGTATGCTGTAAGAATTCACCCTGGCTTAGTGTCAAATTATATAACAGACAGAGTTTCTTTCCTTGATTATTATAGTGGAGTTAGTCTTGCTGGAGAAAATAACGGACCACTTGTCGAAGGTGGTAAAGTTGTTATCCTTGGTAAAGGAAACGAAACAACATATGAAGGAAATATTAAAGGCGGCTACACATATGATAATGTTTCAGATGAAACAGGTGGATCAGCAATTCCATTAATCGCATCTGAGGAAATCGGTGAAAAAGGTCGTATCATCGTTTCAGGAATGAACATCTTTAATGATAAACAAATGGATGAGTCATACGAACCTAAAGGTAATAATGAATTTTCACTAAATGCCATCAATTGGTTAGCTCATCGGGAAACGAAGGTTTCTAATATTGGTGATGTACGTAAGCTTGAAGAAGATAAAGAAGCAGTAATTGAGGGAACAGTAACGACTGCAGCAGGTGTATTCTTTGATGCATTCTATGTACAAGATGAAACAGGTGGCATCATGGCATTTAAAGAAGCCCCAGAAGGATCTTTAGAAGTCGGTGATAAAGTCAGAATTTATGGCCATATCAAAACGTTTGAGAATAATAAAGAATTTGAGTTTAATAGTTTTGCTACAGATGTCATAAAAGTTGGTAAAACCACGCCGATTGCACCTAAAGAAGTGACAACTGGTGCTGCAACATCGGAAGAAAACCAAGGACTTCTTGTAAAAGTGAAGGGTAAAGTAGTATCTAAGTATGATGCGAATTCTTATATCATTAATGATGGCTCAGGAGATACACTAGTATTTACGGATGGATACATTACGAATCAAAGTGGACCTGTACCTGACCTAAAAGTAGGCGATACATTAGAAGCAGTTGGTTTATCTGGTAAATTTACAGATGGTAACCGAATTCGTGTACGTGATACAAAGGAATTAGTAGGATCAGATACAACTAGCCCAATCTTACACGTTAATTCTTTAAATGATAAAGATGTAACAATTAACGGAACAACTGAAGCAGGAGCTAAAGTGTCTGCAAAAGTAGAGGATTTAGAAATTGGTAATGCTACAGCAGATAGTACAGGTAAATTCGAAATGAATATTACAAAGCTTGCTGCAGATACAAAGGTTAAGATAACAGCTGTTGACGAAAATGGTAATGTTAGTGAAGTTGTAGAGGTAATCGTAATTGACGCAACTCCACCTTCTGCACCGGTCGTAAATGATGTGAAAGATTATGAAACAAATGTTTCAGGTAAGGCAGAAGCAGGCTCAACAATTATCGTTTCTGCTGGAGATCAAATTCTTGGTCAAGGTGTAGCAAACCAAGATGGACAATTTAACATTTCAATTAGCGAGAAACAAAAAGCAGGATTAGTAATCAGTGTCGTTTCAGTAGATAAAGCAGGAAACAGAAGTACTCAAACTGATGTAACTGTTATTGATGCTACTGCGCCAGCTGCGCCTGTAGTAACTGCGATAAAAGATTACAGTACAATAATTGGAAAAGCAGAAGCAGGCTCAACAGTCACTGTTTCAGTAGGAAGTACAATTCTTGGTAAGGGTATAGCAAATCAGGATGGAAACTTCTCTATTTTATTAAGTTCTAAACAAAAAATAGGCACAATTTTATCAATCGTATCTGTCGACAATGCAGGTAATAGAAGTTCTGTGACTCATGTAACTGTATTAGACACAACTCCACCAGATTCACCGGTTGTAAAGGGAGTTGTAAAAGATAATGATAAAAAAATTATGGGAACAGCCGAAGCGAATTCTTTAGTAGTAGTAAAAATTGGCAATGAAATTATTAGTGCCGATACTGCGGATTCAAAAGGAAAGTTCACATTAGAGATTCCAAGACAAAAAATTGGAACGGTTCTATTAATTATTGCAATTGATCAACAAGGTAACGAAAGCTCGCCTGAGAAAGTCGTTGTACAGAAATAAATAGTTGATTCATAAACCAGATGCCATTATCGGCGTCTGGTTTTTTTTGTATTCTTAAAAATACTTTGATGATAATAGATATATTTGCTATTAAAAATTAATTAGGTTCATATAAATAAAGAAAAAAGTTACATAGAAAGTTAAAGGAGATTGACTAAATGATTGATATACATTGTCATATTTTGCCTTACTTGGATGATGGGCCACAAATAATGGATGATGCACTTCAATTAGCAAGATTAGCTGTGAAGCAAGGTGTGAAAAAGATTATTGCTACACCACATACGCAAAATGGAGAGTACTCTATTTCAGTTGTGCATGTAAAAGAAACGGTAGATTTGTTTAATCAAGAACTAGCAAAGCATCAAATACCACTAGTTGTATCTCCTGGCCATGAAATTCGAGTGACAAGTCAATTTGAAACTGACTTGCTACAAGGTAAATACTTATTTTTAGATGACAAACAAAAATATATTTTAATTGAATTTTCTTCGAGCTTTGTTCCTACAAATGCTAGTCAATTAGTTCATAATTTAGTTTGTGATGGTATTGTACCAATTATTGCACACCCAGAGAGAAATGCGATTTTTTATCAGAATTCCAATCTCCTCTATGAACTCGTTGAAAAAGGGGCACTAACACAAATTACTGCAAATAGTGTAGTAGGTAAATATGGAAGCAAAATTCAAAAGTATACTAATAAACTAATAAAAAATAATCTAACTCACTGTATCGCTTCAGATGCTCATAATACGAAAAATAGAGTCTTTTTTTTAAAAGAAGCCCATCAAGAAATAGAAAAAAGATTTGGTTCGAAAATGAATGCATATTTATTAGAAAATAGTAAAAAGATTGCTATAGGTGAAGATATATTAAAACGTACACCTTCATATATAAAAAGTATCTTCTTTCCGTTTCAATTTAAAAAATAGCATTTGTGTCTGTCATATATTTACGTTTGCCTAATACATTTAATAATGAAATCAACTATATTATGTGTGGTAGGGTGTGAATTGATGAAAAAGAAAAACCAAAAACAACTCGGCTTCTTATTAATGACCTCAGGACTACTCATCATGCTGATTAGCACAATTGCTTACTACACCTTTTCTTCCACGGAAAGTACAAGCCCATATACTACTGTACAGCTAGATATTTCAAAGAAAGAAATCACAAAAACAACGGATTTAATTTATGTAAAAGAAAATGAAAAAAATGGTTCAATGTATGAGATAAAACATATTCTTACAAACACCGGAAAAAGGGATATTACTAGAATCACTTTGAAGGGGTTTTTATTGCAAAAGAAGAACCAAAACGAAGCACAATATATTAACATTCAATTGATAAAATTTGGTGATCAAATATACACACCTAAGTTCCTTATTGATCTTGGACTTGATCTCAATATGGATCAAAAAGTCTCATTAGATGAATTCTCAAAGGGCAATTTTCCTTTAGGGAGTCTAGTAGAAAATAGAGAAAGAGAATTTACCCTACAAGCTAAATATGAAAAAGGGTTGCCACCGTTTAATAGTGATAACCCTGAGGCAAGAATCATATTTGATATATCGTATCAGTTAGAATAGCTATATTGTAAAAAATAGGCATTTTCAACTATGGATGTCTATTTTTCTATTCGAACTTATTAACTACTAAACAAATATGGGTGGAGATTTTTATTTACGTAAAATTAATACTCTTTTTAAAATCAAATAATGAAAATCCCATTGACTTGTTCTTTATAAAGAATTAAAATAATTTTATAATAATCTTAAAATTATGAATTATGGATAAAAAAGGTTTTTATTAGAGGGAATTAAAAGAATATATATGATTTTTATCTTCTTTTTTTTAAATAAACGTTCGTTATATAGAATGTTTAAAACAAGTGAAGGCAATAATTAATTAAAATTATTCTACTCGAGGTGATCATAATGAACGTGAAAAAAGATGTGAAAAGAAAAGAAATAGATCTAAAGGAATATTTCGATGTAATCAAAAACCGAATCTGGGTAATCATCATTATTACGATATTTACTACTAGTGCTGGGTATATATATAACAATTTTTTTAAAAATGATACATTACTTTATCAGACATCCACAAGAATCATAATTGGTGCTGATAATGAATATATGAAAACTCTTATGGTGATGATAAAGGATCCTACAATTATGGAGAAAGTTAAAAATGTGTTACACCTTTCAAGATCTTCAGAAGAATTAGCCAAACAAATTGAAGTATTAAAAGTCGATGATTCTACTGTGGTTAGTATATCTGTTACAGATACTGATCCAAAAATGGCTGTTAGCATTGCAAATGAAACTGCAAGGATATTTAAAAATGAAATAGTAAACATCCTTAAATTTAAAGATGTTCAATTACTATCTCCAGCTAAGGAAAACTTATATCCTATTAATCAGTCACATAATAATATCATTAAAATCACAGTTGCTCTTGGAATAGTCTTTGGGATTGGTATAGCATTTTTGTTAGATTCATTGGATGGAACGATTAAAAGAGAAAGTGAAATTGAAGAAATTTTAGAAGTCCCTGTAATTGGTTTAGTTTCAAATATGAACAAGAAAAAATTATTGAACGATAGAAAGAAATATAAAAATTTAAATTTAAAGGGTGAAACCATTGATATTTAAAAAGAGAGAGCTAAAAAACTTAAAGAAGAGAAATCTTGTAACGCTTTCCCATCCAGATTCAATTCTCTCAGACCAATTTAGAACAATAAGAGCGAATATTTATTTTTTAACGGAAGAGAGAAAAAATAAAGTTTTTCTAATTACCTCTACAGAAAAAGGTGAGGGAAAATCAACAATTACAGCAAATCTAGCTGTGTCAATGGCTCAACAAAAAGAAAAAGTACTTTTAATTGATGCAAATTTAAGAGAAGCGGTTATTCACACAATCTTTAAAATTCCAAATAGCATTGGTTTAACAAATGTATTAACGAAGCAAGTAAGTCTTGAAGAGGCAGTATTTAGAACAGATATTGGAAATTTAGATATATTAACTAGCGGTTCGATCTCATATAATCCCGTTGAATTGCTTGCAACAGAAATTGTGCAAGAACTATTAAATAAAATAGTTAATGTTTATGATATCGTACTAATTGACTCGCCTTCAGTTTTAGAATTTACGGAGTCAAGGGTGATAGCAAATCAGTGTGATGGAGTAGTTTTGGTTATCAATCGGGGGAAAACGGAACTAGAAAAAACAATTGAAGCGAAAAGGATTTTAGATATTGCTCACGGGAAATTAGTCGGTGCAATTATTAATGAAAAATAAAATGTTATTGTATATCAACGTTCTTTATTAAGAACAACCAAAAAGAATAATTATATTTGGCGATGTCTACTTGCCGTTATCAATGTAGACACTCGATCATGCTGTGGGTTGAAAGATACCTTAGACGCTAGTCGTCAAGAGTGTGGTGTGAGGGTGGGTTAAATGCCCGTTTTATTTAAAGTTTTTATTTTAGTGGTTTTTATAAAAGCATTAAAATAAGTACTTTAACAATACAAGATGGAGATGTTAAGCGGATGAAAAATAAATATTGTCCACCTAGAGCTGTTAAGAAAACAATTCGATTCATTCACCAAGATGCTACTTTAGAACAACTAATAGAGATTAAGAAACTGCTAGATTATACAATTAATAGTAGAAAGAAAAAACTTGAATTAATTAATTTAAAAGTAGTTAAGGAAGGTGTAGATAAGTGACTTATAGGCAGAGGTTATCTTTATTTATTTTAATTGATTCATGCATCGTTCTTTCTGCGATTTTTATTAGTAGATTTTTAGTAGATGCAACAATTTATGTCATTTCGATTCCAATGGTTATAAGTTCACTTACAATTTTAATAAGCCACCATGTATTTTCAATCATATTCAAGTTATATAAAAAGGCATGGGAATACGCTAGTATAGGTGAATTACTAATTATTTTTAGAGTTGTTACTTATTCGATTATTACCTCAATGTTAATTCATCAAGTTATCATGCAAAAAACAGATTTTAGACTCTTTTCTGTTGCATGGCTACTTCATATGTTATTGATTGGTGGAACAAGATTTACTTGGAGACTATATCGTGACTCAATTGCGAATAAGACGGATATTAAAAAAAGAACATTAATTGTAGGGGCTGGATCTGCCGGGACAATGGTTGCAAGACAACTTCTAAAGCATAATGAAAGTCATCTTCATCCAGTTGCTTTTATTGATGATAATGTAAAAAAACATCATCTAGATATTTTGGGAATTCCGGTACTAGGAGGCGTTGAAGAAATAGAAAGTGTTGTAAATAAACTATCTATTGAAAATATTATCATTTCAATTCCTTCACTTAGCAAAAAAGAACTAAACACTATCTTTCAAGAGTGCTCAAAAACAAAAGCCAGTACAAAAATATTGCCAATGATAGAGGATATTATAACTGGAAAAGTTTCAGTAAATCAATTTCGAGAAGTAGAAGTCGAAGATTTACTTGGAAGAGACCCTGTTGTTATGGATATTGAAAGTATATCAGACTCCATTACAAATAAAGTGGTATTAGTAACTGGAGCAGGTGGATCAATTGGTTCTGAAATATCACGCCAAATTTCTAATTTCAATCCAAAGCAGTTAATTTTACTTGGTCATGGCGAAAATAGTATCTATTCAATTGAGTTGGAATTAAAGAATCGATTTAAAGAATCAAAAATCGAATTTATTACAGAAATCGCTGATTTACAAGATGCTAAGAAAATGATGACTGTTATGAGTAAATATAATCCGAATGTTGTCTATCATGCTGCAGCTCATAAGCACGTACCTTTGATGGAGCGAAATCCAGAAGAAGCTTTTAAAAATAATGTAATAGGAACATTAAATATTGCGAATGCAGCAAGTTGGCATAGCGTAGAGACATTTGTCATGATTTCTACAGACAAAGCAGTTAATCCTACGAGTGTAATGGGGTCAACTAAAAAACTAGCAGAAATGATTATTCAGGATATGGATAAAAAAAGCAAAACAAAATTTGTGGCGGTTCGTTTTGGAAATGTATTAGGAAGTCGAGGAAGTGTGATTCCATTATTTAAAAAACAAATCGAACAAGGTGGGCCAGTGACGGTTACTCATCCGGATATGGTTCGTTACTTTATGACGATTCCAGAAGCCTCTAGACTTGTTATTCAAGCGGGAGCATTAGCAAAGGGTGGAGAAATCTTTGTACTAGATATGGGAGAACCAGTCAAAATAGTAGATCTTGCTAAAAACTTAATTTTATTATCTGGTCATTCAATAGATGAGATCGGATTAGAATTTACTGGAATGAGACCAGGTGAGAAACTTTTTGAAGAATTGCTAAAAGAGGACGAAATTCATGAACAACAGATTTATCCAAAGATATATATTGGAAAAACAGCGGAGCTATACATAAATGAAATAGAAGAATTAATAAATACTTATTCGATATTAGATCAAGAAACTCTAAAAGAGAGATTATTACATCTGGCAAATCATTCTCAAATTCCTCAGCCTACTTCTGTCATGTCAATTTCAAGTTAAAGGGGTGAGAGGATAATCAGTTTTTTAAAATTGAAATTCAGATAGATAGGTGATTGATATGGTTAACAAGGTACTTTTTTGCGCAACAGTTGATTCTCATTTTAAATCTTTTCACATACCATATTTGAAATGGTTTAAGGAAATGGGTTGGGAAGTGCATATCGCTGCAAACGGGAATATTGAAATTCCTTATGTAGATCATAAATTTAATATTCCTATTCAGAGATCTCCTTTTCATCTGAAAAACATAAAAGCTATTAGAAATCTAAGCTCTATTATTAATAAAAATAATTATCAAATAATCCATTGTCATACTCCTATGGGTGGAATACTCGCACGTCTAGCAGCACGAAAGGCTAGAATAGAAGGAACAAAAGTTATTTACACAGCTCACGGGTTCCACTTTTGTAAAGGAGCACCATTATTAAACTGGGTAATTTATTATCCTATTGAAAAATTAATGGCCCATTATACAGATTGTCTAATAACAATTAATCAAGAAGACTATGAATTGTCTGTAAAACGCTTTAATACAAATAAAATTGAACACATTAACGGGGTTGGAATTAATACAGATGAATTTAAACCAATAAATGATAGTCAAAAAATATTACTAAAAAAGTCATTTGGATATCAGCCAGATGACTTTTTACTATTTTATGCAGCAGAATTTAACAAGAACAAAAATCAGCAATTTTTGCTTAACTCATTAAAATTAGTAAAGGAACATATCCCAAATGTCAGATTACTACTTGCAGGAGAAGGTCCTTTACTTAATCAATGTAAACAACTAGCAAAATCTCTAGGAATTTCTAATATGGTCGATTTTTTAGGTTATAGAAATGATCTTAAAGAAATAGTTCCAATGTGTGACGTTGCAGTAGCATCAAGTTTACGTGAGGGTTTACCTGTTAATATCATGGAAGCCATGGCTTGTGGGTTACCTATTGTAGCGGTAGATAATAGGGGACATAGAGAACTTGTAATGAATGATATCAATGGTTGGCTTGTAAATAACAATGACCCAGAGGAATTTTCTGAAAAGTTAATAACATTAGCTAAATCAAATGGTTTTAAGAAAAAATTAGGGTTGAATGGAAGAGAAATTACAATACAAAAATATAGTATTGATTATGTGTTAATAAAAAAAAGTGAGATTTACAAGAGTTATATGAAGGAAATGGAGGATGTTATGTGGGCGTTCCATTAAGAATCTTACATGCAGTCGTAAATATGAATCGCGGCGGCGCAGAAACACTTATTATGAACTTGTATCGAAATATGGATCGTTCATTAGTTCAATTTGATTTTTTAACTTGTAAAGAAGGAATTTTTGATCAAGAGATTCTCTCTATGGGAGGGAAAATTTATAGAATTCCTTACGTCACAGAGATTGGTCATATAGCTTATGTTAAAGAGTTAGACCATTTTTTTAAACAGTACTCTAATTATAAAATTATACATTCTCATATGGATAAAATGAGTGGATTTATTCTTAGAGCTGCAGAAAAAGCAAATATTCCAGTTAGAATAGCTCATAGTCACAGTACAAAGAGTGAAGGAGGACTAGCTGCGAAACTTTATAAATGGTATGCAGGGAAACAAATTAAATCAAATGCAACTCATTTATATGCTTGTTCAAAAGCTGCTGGTAAATGGCTATTTACTGATAGAAACAAGGAGACCTTGATCTTAAAAAACGGTATTGAATATGAGAAATTTCAATATTCTTCTGATGTTCGTAAAAAGGTTAGAAAAGATCTAAAACTAGATAGTCACTCATTTGTTATTGGTCATATTGGGAGATTTAGTGAGCCGAAAAATCATCTGTTTTTATTGGAGGTGTTTGCAGGACTAATCAAATTACTACCTACTGCAACCCTTTTATTAATTGGTGAGGGTGACCTAAGGCCAAAAATTGAAAAAAAAATAAAAGAGTTACACCTAGAGGCAAATGTAGAACTTCTTGGGATAAGGGAAGATATTCATTTGTTACTTCAAGGAATAGATCTATTTGTTTTTCCTTCATTATATGAAGGACTTCCTGTAACTCTTATTGAGGCACAAGGGGCAGGTTTACCATGTATTATTTCAGATACAATTACAAAAGAAGTAGACATGGGGATGGGCTTGGTTCAATATTTATCATTAGCTGATAAAAAATTGTGGATTGAACGAATTTTAAAGATAGAGGAAGGGAATTCACCTAGAATCATTACTGAATTTACATTAAACCAGAAAGGCTATAATATTAGAAAAACTGCAGAGATAACACAAAATACTTATATAGCTTTGGGAGGCGAGGTTTGTTGAAGAAATTAACAGTATTCACTCCGACCTATAACAGAGCTTATTGTCTTCACAATTGTTATGAAAGTTTAAAGCGACAAACAAGTAAAGATTTCGTTTGGTTGATTATTGATGATGGTTCAACTGACGGAACAAAAGACATGATTGAAAAATGGATCGAAGAAGAAATAATCGAAATTTGCTACCATTGGCAAAAAAATCAAGGGATGCATGGAGCGCATAACACTGCTTATCAGCTTATTGAGACAGAATTAAATGTATGTATTGATTCTGATGATTATATGCCTGATGATGCTGTGAAAAAAATTCTTACATTCTGGAATCAATTTGGAAGCAATAAAGTAAGTGGAATGATAGGGTTAGATTCAGACTCGGACGGTAGGATAATAGGAACGAATTTACCTATGCATTTGAAACAGTCAAGATTATTTGATTTATACAATAAGCATGGGGTAACAGGAGATAAGAAACTTGTTTATCGGACTGAATTAACGAAACAATTTCCATATCCCTTATTTTCAAATGAGCGATATGTAGGTCTTGCATACAAATATCATATGCTTGATAAAAAATATAAAATGCTATTAATGAATGAAGTCTTATGCTGTGTTGAATACTTACCAGATGGGTCCTCACTTAATATGTTGAATCAATATATTAAAAATCCAAAAGGTTTTGCCTTTTACCGTAAAGAAATGATGAAATTGCCTTTTGCAGGTATTTCATTTAAGTTCAGACAAGCAATCCATTATGTCTCAAGCTGTTTAATAAGTAGAAACTGGAATTTCTTAAAAGAAACTCCAAATAAAAGTTTAACGGTTTTAGCTATACCTGTAGGAGTTGCTTTATATTTTTATATTATTAGTAAAACAAGGACTGCTTAAAACTCTCGAGTTTTAAGCAGTACTTGTTTTTCTATTGGAAGGACATTGGATATGACACTACTTTGGATTAATCTTGCTTTTGTGTTTACTTTTTCATTTTTTGCACGATATGCAGCCAGTCCTAGTATTTCAAAAAATTCAACAATCTCAGCGGTTTACATTAAACCTAATAAGATATTGACAATTAGTGCACTAGTAACATTAGTATTAATTTCGGGACTTAGGTCTAATATTGGGGATACGATTTTTTATAAACACAGCTATGAAATAAATGATTATACTTGGAACTTTGTTTTAAAACAAAAAGACATCGGGTTTGCAGTCCTTAAAATGATATTGAAACAATTTTCGACAGATCCGCAAATACTAATCTTTACTACAGCATTAATTACAAACGTATTAATTGTTATTATTCTGTATAACTATTCAAGGATCTTTGAATTAAGCTTATACGTATATATAACAAGTGGTTTATTCTTAGTATCAATGAATGGCATTAGACAATTTCTTGCATCAGCCATTGCATTTACTAGTATAAAATTTCTTATGAATGGCAGTTGGAAGAGATATATGGTAGTTGTACTATTTGCATCATTATTTCATCTGAGTGCGCTAATATTAATTCCTATTTATTTTATCGTTCGATTTAAAGCGTGGTCAAAGGTAACCATCGCCCTTGTATTATTATCGATTGTAATTGTTATAGGGTATGGTCAATTCTCTACACTATTATTTTCTGCCATACAAGATACACAGTATGGAAATTACAAGGACTTTAATGAAGGTGGAGCTAGTATTTTGAGAGTTGTTGTGAACGCAATACCCTTAGTGATCGCCTTTTTAGGAAGAGATAGATTAAGAAAAATATTTCCAAATAGCGATGTTGTGGTAAATATGACACTGCTCGGATTTGTCTTTATGTTAATTGCTACTCAAAACTGGATATTTGCTAGATTTACAATTTATTTTAGTCTATTTCAATTAATCCTTATTTCTTGGATTATTAAACTTTTTAGAGAAAAAGATGAGAAACTTATTTACTACGGTGTATTAACTTGTTACTTATTTTATTTTTTTTATGAACATGTAGTTAGTTTAAATATTATTTATCATAGTGATTACTTGAACTGGTAAAAAATAAATTATTTGCGATCTAACTCTGGGAAAAACTGAAGTTAGATTTTTTTTACTCTTAAAAAGCGGGAGGAATAAATATATGACTATTCTTGTTACAGGGGGAGCTGGATATATCGGTAGCCACACTTGTGTAGAGCTCCTTAATGAAGGAAACGAGATTATAGTAATCGATAATTTTTCAAATAGTAAACCTGAGGCTTTAAAAAGAATATCTGAAATTACAGGTAAATTATTTACATTTTATAATGTAGACATATTAAACAAAGAAGAGCTCGAAGAAGTATTTTCTAAACATAAACTTGATGCTGTCATTCACTTTGCTGGTCTCAAAGCAGTTGGTGAATCTGTTACATCACCTCTTGAGTATTATCACAACAATGTTACTGGTACGATTAATCTTTGCGAAGTAATGATGAAATATGGAGTGAAGAAACTTGTATTTAGTTCGTCAGCTACAGTGTACGGTTCAACAGATGAGGTTCCTATTTCTGAAGAATCAAAGTTAGGTGCAGTGAATCCATACGGCCGTACAAAACAAATGATTGAAGATATTTTGAGGGATTTATATTATTCAGATAAGACCTGGAGTATAGCATTATTAAGATATTTCAATCCCATTGGAGCCCATGAGAGCGGTCGTATTGGTGAAGATCCAAAAGGAATTCCAAATAATCTAATGCCGTTCATTTCACAAGTGGCAGTTGGGAAATTACAAAATCTAAACGTTTATGGAAATGATTATCAAACAAATGATGGTACAGGAGTAAGAGATTATATACATGTTGTAGATTTGGCATTTGGCCACATTAAAGCACTAGAAAAGTTGCAGAACGAGACTGGTATAGAAGCATATAATCTAGGTACAGGCATTGGCTACAGTGTATTAGAGATGGTCAATGCATTTGAAAAGGCTTCTGGGGAAAGCATTCCTTATACGATTAATGAACGACGCCCGGGTGATGCAGCTATTTGTTATGCAAACCCTTCAAAGGCAGAAAATCAGCTTGGTTGGAAAGCAAGTAGAGGCATTGATATTATGTGTGAAGATACTTGGAGATGGCAAAAAAACAATCCAAATGGATTTAACGAAGAAACTGAATATGAATTAATTAATGCTTCCGGTGCTAAATATAGCAGCGGTTTTTAATATGTAATAAAGTGAGGGATATCCTTGAGATCAATAAATATGACTCAAAGACAATTACAGGAAATTCTCGAAAGTTTTTGTAAAAAAGGAAATGAACAAAATGATATAAAAACAATAGATTTTGTGAATGAGATGATTCTAAAAATACAAAGTCTTAGTTCCGCTACCACTGCAAATAAAAAGTAGACTGAAAATAGGAGTAAAGTTTATATGAAACGAGTAATAGATTTAACCGTTTCTCTAACTCTATTAATATTGTTTTCTCCAATTATATTAATTGTTGCAGTAATGGTGAGATTAAAAATGGGGGCACCAATACTTTTTACTCAACAAAGGCCTGGATTGCAAGGAAAGCCATTTTATCTATACAAATTCCGGACAATGATTAATCTACATGACGAACAAGGAAATTTACTATCTGATGACGTAAGGTTAACAAAATTTGGAAAGTTCTTAAGAAAATATAGTTTAGATGAATTTCCACAATTGATTAATGTAGTAAAAGGCGAAATGAGTTTAGTGGGGCCAAGACCATTATTAATGGAGTATCTTGATTTATATACAGAAGATCAAAATAAAAGGCATAAAGTAAAGCCGGGGATTACAGGCTGGGCACAAGTAAATGGTCGCAATAGTATTTCATGGGAAGATAAATTTGAGCATGATGTTTGGTACGTTGAAAATCAAAACTTCCTACTTGATATAAAGATTTTAGTGTTAACAATTGTGAAAGTAATAAAATCTGAAGGGATTCAAAACGGGAAAAATTCAACTATGCCAGTCTTTAGGGGGAATAAACATTATGAAGGATAAAATTAATATACTGTTCACAAGTTCCGGAAGAAGAGTCTCCTTAATTCAAAAGTTTAAAGAGACATATAGCAAAGAACAAATAACTGGAAATATAGTGACTGCTGATTTCAGTAAAAATGTTCCAACAGCGTACATTAGTGATAAGCATTACACTGTTCCAAAGGTTACTCAAGAGAACTATTTAACTGAGCTTTTAAACATATGTATTAAAGAAAATATAACTTTAATTATTCCGCTTATTGATACTGAATTATCTCTTTTGGCAGAGAATAAGCATGTTTTTGATTTGCATAATGTACGGTTATTAGTATCAAGTCCTGAACTGAATGAAATAGCTAGCGATAAAAAGATAACATATGAATTTTTTACTTCTAAAAATATCAATACACCAAAAGTTTATGAAAGTTTGCAATTGAATATGGAGGATTGTAAATATCCATTATTGATAAAGCCATATAATGGAAGCTCAAGTAAAGGAGTTACGTTAATCAAAAACGAAAAGGAGTTGCTCTTCTTTAAAGATTATATAGCTAACTCAATGGTACAAGAATATATTTCAGGTGATGAATATACAGTAGATGTAATGGTAGATTTTTTAGGCAATATAAAAACTATTGTCCCTAGATTACGCCTTGAAACTCGTGCTGGTGAAGTTAGTAAAGGAGTAACTAAGAAAGATAAAGCCATTATAAATGCAGTTAAGGATGTTGTTAATGCATTACCTGAACCTGTTGGCTGTATAACTTTACAATGCTTTAAAAAAGAAAATGGAGACATAACCTTTATTGAAATTAATCCACGTTTTGGCGGAGGTATTCCATTATCAATTGAAGCAGGTGCGAATTTTCCTTTATGGGTAATTAAGATGTGTCAGGGAGAAACTTTCACAGAGCAAGATTTTAATTGGACAGAAAACTTAATGATGCTAAGGTACGATGAAGCCGTATTTAAGGAGAATGTAACAATTTGATTCGCGCAATTGTATTTGATATGGATGATACCCTATATGAGGAAAAAGAATATGTGATAAGTGGTTTTAAGTCAGTTGAAAAGTGGGTTAAAGGAAAGTTTAATATATCAGGTTTCTTTGAAATTGCCAGCCATTTATTTCTTTCAGGAGAGAGAAAGCAAATATTTAATAGAACGCTTGAACGACTGAATCTTGCTTATGATGAAAATACAATCATCGAAATGATAGAAATCTATCGATCACATGAGCCAGAAATTCAATTATTAAAAGAGGCAGAATGGGTAATGCATAATCTTATAGACACTGTTAAAATTGGTTTGATTTCTGATGGTTACTTAATTTCTCAGAGAAAGAAAGTAGAAGCACTAAAGTTAAAACAAAAGTTCCACTCTATTATTCTTAGTGATGAGTATGGCAGGGAGAACTGGAAACCTAGTAGTACACCGTATGAAAAAGCGCGCACGGAACTAAAATGTCAACATGATGAATGTGTTTATATTGGTGATAACTTACATAAAGATTTTATTACAGCAAAAAAGCTTGGTTGGTCAACTGTACATATAAATAGACTAAACGGTATTTATTCACATGCAATTGTTCCACCACATTATAAAGCGGATTTTGAGGTTAGTAATTTAAAAGAACTCTCAAGTTTACCAATACTTAAACAGTTGTTTAAATCAACTGTGGATCGGAGGTTAAGCCATAATGAGTAACAGTATTCATAAAATTTATTTATCACCACCACATATGAGTGGGAATGAACAAAAATATATTAAGGAAGCTTTTGATTCAAATTGGGTAGCACCTCTTGGAGCTAATGTAGACGCTTTTGAAAAAGAAGTTGCCTCTTACGTAGGAGCCAGTGAAGCCATTTCCGTTAGTTCAGGAACGGCAGCAATTCACTTGGCTCTTTCTTTATTGGATGTTACAAAAGGAGACAAGGTTTTTTGCTCTAGTCTTACTTTTATAGCTAGTGCAAATCCTATTATATATCAAGGGGCTGAGCCAGTTTTTATTGATTCAGAACCAGACACATGGAATATGTCGCCTTTGGCGCTTGAAAAAGCTTTACAAGACGCTCATTTAGAAAAGAATCTACCTAAAGCAGTTATAGTTGTTAACCTATATGGTCAAAGTGCAAAAATGGATGAGATTCTTAATTTATGTAATCAATATGGTGTTCCAATAATTGAAGATGCAGCCGAATCAATGGGTTCCACGTATAAAGGCAAGGCAAGTGGAACGTTTGGTAAGTTTGGTATTTATTCTTTTAATGGGAACAAAATTATCACTACTTCCGGAGGCGGGATGCTTATATCCGAAGACGTTCAGGCCATACGAAGAGCGCGTTTCTTAGCTACGCAGGCACGCGATCCAGCACCCTATTACCAACATAGTGTAATTGGATACAACTATCGGATGAGTAATCTATTGGCGGGAGTTGGTAGGGCTCAACTACAAGTATTAGATAATCGAGTAAATTCAAGAAGACGTATATTTGAACGCTATGTTCAAGAACTAGCACAGCTTCCTGGAATTACATTTATGCCTGAGTTAGAGAATACACGAAGTAATCGTTGGCTTACCACATTGACGATTGATGAAAAAGAAACAGGGATAACAGCAAAAGAACTAATAGAGGTATTAAATGATAATCAAATTGAAGCTCGTCATGTATGGAAACCTCTTCACATGCAACCAATCTTTCAAGAAGCTATTTATTACTCTCATAATGAAAACGAGCATATCGCCGAACAATTATTTCAGACAGGAATTTGTCTTCCATCAGGATCAAATCTAAAGGAAGATGAGCAAAATAAGGTAATACGTTGTCTAAAGAATGCCTTACATAAAGGCATTAGTAAAGAGGATATCATATGTCAGAATATATGAGGTTTAGAGTATGATAGGAAAAAATATTCATGAAATACGTAAAAAAAGGGGACTAACATTGTCAGAGCTCGCTGAAAAAGCAAATGTTTCAAAGTCCTACTTAAGTAATATTGAACGTGAATTGAATGATAATCCATCTATACAAGTACTAGAAAAAATTTCTGTAGTTTTAGGGGTGGATTTTAGAACAATACTTGGGTCTGAACCTGAACCTAAAATACTACAAGATAATGAATGGCTTGATTTTGTAAACGAGTTAAAAGAATCTGGTATTGAAAAAGAAAACTTTCAAGAATATAAGACAGTTTTTGAATTTGTAAAATGGCAGAATAGTGTTGTTAGAAGAGAAAAATAAGATTGAAGAAATTTATTCAAAAGGTATTTAATGATGTTTAGGGAGAGGAAAATGGAAAATAAAAAGCCATTAAGGGTCCTTCAGGTTGTTGGAGCAATGAATAGAGCAGGTACAGAAACGATGCTAATGAATATTTATAGAAATATCGATCGTGAAAAAGTACAATTTGATTTTATCTCTTATAGTTCACAAGAAGCTCACTATGATCAAGAAATTATAAGTCTAGGTGGAAGAATTATAAGATTATCGAAAACGCAGTCAATAAAAGAAATATATGGTGCAATTAAGAAATATGGACCTTATGATGTGGTTCATGCTCATACATTATTTCATTGTGGAATCGTTAGCATGGCAGCTTTAATAGCTGGGATAAAAGTGAGAATTTCTCATGCCCATACTACCTTAGACAAAAGTGATTCTTATATTAGAAAAGTCTATATAAAATTAATGAGGTTGATCATAAACACCCTTTCAACAAATTTATTGGCATGTAGTAAAGGAGCGGGGAAATATTTATTTGGTGAAAAAGGTTCATCCAAAGAAACTTATTCATATTTTCCTAATATCATAGATTATACAAAATTTCTACAACATCCTAAAACAGAAGTTAATAGATTTAAAGTTGAACAGGGAGTTGGAAATAGTTTAGTCATCGGCCATATTGGTAGGTTTATAGAAGCAAAAAATCATTTGTTTTTATTAGAAATCATGAAAAGTGTAATGAAAAAAGATCCTACTATTAAATTGTTATTAGTCGGAGAGGGGGATTTAAGGTTAAAAATAGAAGCAGAGACTAAAAAAGCAGGATTAGAAGATAACATTATATTTGTAGGACTAAGAGAAGATATCCATACAATGTTACATTGTATGGATATCTTTGTTTTTCCATCTTTGTATGAAGGATTGGGACTTGTGTTATTAGAAGCTCAGGCAAGTGGAGTACCATGTCTCGTATCAGAAGCTATACAACCTGAAGCAGATTTAAATTTAGGTTTAGTTTCAAAAAAAATGATAAATGACGGAGCAGAGGCATGGTCTGATGCCATTTTAGAAATAGCAAAAACAAAAGAAAAAAACACAAATAAAATTATAAATGGTTTTGAGGAAAGTGGATATTCACTCACATTAGGAATTTCAAAACTTCTAAAAATATATCAAATTAACAACATAGGAGAAAGTAATGAAAAATATTCTAATAGCTTCGTTTGATTTAGAAGTAGGGGGAGTAGAAAGAAGCCTAATAAATATGTTAAATCATTTTGATTATAAAAACTACAATGTCGATCTTATGTTATACAGCCACACTGGGGAATTTATGAAGTTACTTCCATCTTCCCCGTCTTTATTAAATGAATCAAAAAGTTATAAGACATTTAGAATGTCTATTAAAGAAACAGTAAAGTCAGGTGAATGGAAAATAGGACTAGCGAGACTTTTAGCGAAATTTAGAGGCAAAATACAATCAACCTCTGAAGATAGCTATCAACAGATGCAATATATGTGGAAGTATGCCCTACCCTTCTTACCTAAAAATGAAAAGGAATATGACGTTGCGATTAGCTTTTTATGGCCTCATTATTTTGTTGCTAAAAAAGTCAATGCAAAAAAGAAAATTGCATGGGTCCACACTGATTATTCCACAATCGAAACGAATATAAAAATTGATATTGAAATGTGGAATCAATTTGATTATATCGCGGCTGTCTCGGAAGAGTGTGGAAATGCATTTATCAAGAAGTACCCTTCCTTACAAAAGAAAGTAATCATTCTAGAAAATATTCTTACATCTGAAATTGTGGGGAATTTAGCAAAAGAGGAACTTGATAACCCAATGTTACATGATGACCGTTTTAAACTATTGACGGTTGCTAGATTATCTCATGCAAAAGGAATTGATCAAGCAATTTATGCGTTTAAACAACTAAAAGAAAAAGGTTATGACAATATTGCCTGGTATGTAGTAGGATACGGCAGTGAAGAAAAAATGTTAAGAGATTTAATCGCAAAATATGGACTGGAAGATAGTTTTGTTTTACTAGGGAAAAAAAATAATCCATATCCATACATTAGCTCAAGTGATTTATATGTTCAGCCATCTAGATATGAAGGGAAAGCTGTTACTGTAACAGAAGCAAAAATGTTAGGGAAACCTATCTTAATAACAAACTATCCAACAGCAAAAAGTCAGCTAGACAATGGGGTAGACGGTTTCATTTGTCCTATGGGCGTAGATGGAATTGTTGAAGGTATAAAGACTCTTATTGATGATGTTGAATTAAGAATGATGTTAACTAATAACATTAAAAGAACAAATTACAGCAATGAAACAGAACTGGAAAAACTCTATAAAATAGTGAATCAATAATATAAAAGTAAAAATCAAGATATTAGGAGGCAGTTATTATGGAAAATGTGTTAATACTTGATACGTCGGTAGGTTCGGCCAATAAGGGTGACGATATCATTATGAAGTGTGTAAGACATCACTTATTAGATATTACGAAAGATAAATACGTCTATACATTGCCCACTCACGTATCACCTTTTCATTGGTACCAAGTTGCAAGGAGATCGTATAGAGTACAAACATTTACTAATGCAAAGTATAAATTTGTTGGTGGATCAAATTTATTAACAATGAACATGCTTACCCATTTTCCTCAATGGAATATTAACCTTTTTAATTACGGCCCATTAGCTGGGAGTGTACTAGTTGGTGTTGGTGCGGGGAAAGGGGAGAAAATCAACAAGTATACTAAAATGCTTTACAACAAAGTGTTATCGCATAAGTATATTCATAGTGTAAGGGATGAAAGAACGAAACATCTGCTAGAAGATATGGGATTTAAGGCAATAAATACAGGTTGTGCTACGTTATGGTCACTAACTCCGGAATTTTGTAAAGAAATTCCAAAAGGTAAATCTGAATCTGTAGTTTTTACGCTAACGTATAATGCTGATGGTCCACTAAAAGAAGATCAATTATTAATTGATACATTAAATCAAAACTATAAAAATGTACATTTTTGGATCCAAGGTGATCAAGATTTGAATTACATAAAGCAATTTAACAATATAGAAAGTATCCATATTATTCCTCCGACATTAGATGATTTTGATCGGATTTTAAATACGGATATCGATTATATTGGAACAAGATTACATGGTGGTATCTTCGCAATGAGACATAAAAAGCGTGCGATTATCATTGCAATCGATGAAAGAGCTCGTGGAATGAGTGATACTTATAACATAAACACCATTGATCGAAATGATTTGGGTAATCTGGAGAAAATGATTAATTCTGAATTTACTACAGAGGTAAATGTGGACTTTGATAAGGTAAATGCTTGGTTAAGTCAATTCGATAGATCAAGTGGAAGTAAAAATGATTTAGCCAAGAAGCAATTAGAATTCTTAACTAGATGATATATGAAAAGTTTGTTAGCTAAATCTTAACGATTAATTTTAGTAGCGAAGGGACAAATATGTAAGGCAGAAAGATCAATCAATAAATAAGAGGGGTTTATATGAAAAATATAACGCTTAATCAAATCATCACAAATGAGAATAAGACGGACTATTTTTTTAGTGTTAGTAAAGATTTACAAAAGTATTTCAAGAAAACGAATTACTTGTTTCTTGAATACAATATGGAATTAGCAGGTATTCCTAATAGTATCTTAGCAATTCCGTTTGTGGCTAATGTCATCCCTCTTATATGGATTAGTGACTCCACTTTGATGGTTGACGAACTAGATAAAAATTTTTATGAATGTCTATATAAAATAAAAGCTTCATATCAAACTATGTTCCCAAATATTGAGTTTAAGGGTGAAATTGTTGTGAAAACAATTGTTGAAAACACTTATACTCCTGAGCATGAAGTGGCTTCTTTATTCAGCGGGGGACTTGATGCCCTTACTACATTCATTAGAATAAAAGATAAACAACCATTCTTAATAACCGAATACGGTTGGCATGAAAATGATATACAGAAAAGTGATGTGTGGGAGGCAGATAAAGAGAATGCTATAAATTTTGCAAAAAACCACAGACTAGAAAACATCTTGATACAATCTAATTATGGAAACTTTATAAATGCTGAGAATATTGATCGTGATTTTAACAAAATATTGGGCGATTCTTGGTGGCACGGTTTGCATCATGGATTAGCAATTGTATCCGCAGCTATTCCTATGGCTTTTAAACTTAAGATAGGTTACATCTATATCGCAAGTTCGAATTCACCATTATACAAAGTCTCTTGTGCATCCGATCCAACAGTAGATAACGAAATTAAATATGCCTCTGGTGGGGTGTTTCATGATGGATATGAACTTAATCGGCAAGATAAAGTAAAGGTTTTAGTTAACTACTATTCTAAAAGTCAGGAAGCGGTTAATGTTAGAGTTTGTTTTAAGAATGAAGAAAACTGCTGTAAATGTGAAAAGTGCTTAAGGACAATTATGGGTATAATTGCTGAAGGTGAGAACCCGATTCATTATGGCTTCAACCTTCCGATAAATGTTTCTTTGCATATTAAAACATGTTTGAATAACGAAGTTAAATTTTTTACAAATATATTCATTAAAATTTATTGGGAAATTATCCAAGATAGGATGAAGGAAAATAAAGAAAATATATTATATAAAGAATTACTAGAATGGTTTTTAGATTATAATTTTGTAGCCGAACGTAAAAAATCATTACTAAAGTACAGAGTGACTAAGTTCTTTCCAATCTTAAAAAGAAAGATTGTTACTAAGTTTAAAAGACTATCTGTTTATAGTAGTTAGAAGGAATTATTTATGAGAATCCAAAATTCACTTAAAAATATGCTTTTTGGTGTATCGGGACAGATTATTAGTGCAGTTATGGGGTTTGTCGTTAGAACTGCTTTTGTCTATACGCTGGGTGTAGAATACTTAGGTGTGGATGGGCTTTTTACAAGCATATTAATTATGCTTTCCCTTGCAAACTTGGGATTTGATACTGCAATGATTTATAGTTTATATAAGCCTTTGGCAGAGAATGATACATACAAAGTACAGGCTTTAATGAACTTATACCAAAAAGCATACAGGCTAATAGGCATAATTGTTTTAATGATAGGATTATCGTTATTACCTTTCCTTCCCTACTTAATGAATGGCAACACAAATATTAATAATATAAACATTATTTATCTTTTATTCTTGTTCAATTCGGTTTCCTCATATTATTTCGTCTATAAACAATCTATTATCATAGCGGATCAGCGAAATCATATTATTTCCAAAATGCACAGCATATTTACCATCTTTTCAAACTTGATTCAAATTTTAGTATTAGTGATGACAGAGAACTTTATTGTAGTTCTTTCAGCTCAGATTGCATTTAGAGTAATTGAAAACATATATATTGCAAATAAAGCTAATAAATTATACCCATATATTAAAGGGAAGAATAATGCACAGTTATCTAAAGATGATAAAAAGTTATTCTTTGAAAATTTATATGCTCTTTTACTGTACAGAATAAGTGGTGTAGTGATTAATGGAAGTGGAAATATTATAATGTCTGTATTTATTGGAATAGCTTCAGTTGGAATTTATTCAAACTATATTCTTATTATTAGTACACTCAATACTTTTTTAAGTCATATATTTTATTCTGTAACAGCTAGTATTGGAAATTTAAATGTTAAAGAAAGTGCAGAAAAAAAATACTTTATTTTTAGAGTGTTACAGTTTTCGAATTTTTGGATATACGGTTTTTGTACGATTAGTTTATGGAGCTTAGTTAATCCATTTATAGATCTATGGATTGGCAAGCAGTATGTATTTGATAAGTATATAGTTTTGGCTATTCTATTGAATTTTTTTACTAATGGAATGCAAAATGCTTCGACAACTTTTAGAGATACGACTGGTTTATTTAAAAAAGGGAAATATAGACCTATTGTAGCAGCCATTATAAACATTGTAGTTTCTGTCATTCTTGTTCAAAAAATAGGTATAGTAGGTGTATTGTTAGGGAGTGTCATTAGTAGATTATTCACATATTTTTGGTACGATCCATATGTCATATTTAAATATGTATTCAAAAGATCAGTAAAGGAATACTTTGCAAGATATTTAATGTTTGTATTACTTGTTTTTATTTCAGCAGTAATTACCGACTTGGCTGGAAAGATTATTCATACCAATGCATATTTAGATATCATAGTACGTGGGATTTTATGTATTATAATCCCTAATCTAATTTTCTTTATAGCGTTTAGAAAATTAGATGAATTTAAATATATATGGAATATAATTGGAACAATAATTAACAGAACACCTTTTAGGCAACTGCAGAGAAAATATAATAATATGTAATATAACACTTTTGTATCTCTATAATAGTTAATATTTTCTAATTTATTAAAAAAGACGGCTCTACTAATTTTGATAGTAAAGTCGTCTTTTAAGAAAGTATATTATCCGATTTATTTTAGTATTTTTAATACTATTTCCCCTGAAAGCTCCATTGTTTAACTTTCTAAAAATCCCCTAGATCATTACATTTACATTTAACCCTTCAATCATTTTAACTAATTGCACCAAACTGTTTAAATACTGCTAATGTATCTACATATTGCCAAGTAACTGTTCCATCTGTTGCAGTCCCGATTGTATGTGAAGGTGCTATAGATCCGCTTGTGCCTGCGACTGTACATTTATAAACCTTTGAGTTTGCATTTACTAAAGCATTTAATGGATAGGGAGTAGATGGTGCCCATGCAGTTTTATTAGCAGTCCCTGCTGTTGTACATACCCACCCAATATACCCTCCAGAAGTTGGATTTGAGTTAAACAAGACTTGTCCTTTTGCATAATACAAACCATTAGGTTCAGTTGTAACTTGATAGTAAGGATCGATTATGCCATCAATTATGTTATTTTTCAAAATTTCTGAGCCATTAATTTTTAGAGTAGCTTTTCTCAAAATATTTTCAGTAATAACAATTTGAGGTTTATTAGTTACTTGATTTTCAATACCTACTTGAGTGTTATTCGTAGAATAAATGAAATTATTCGTTATACTAATTTGACTGCCTGTAAAAGAAGAGTCTAACGTTATGATAGCTCTAGGCAATGTATCATTAACAACTTTGATTGTGTTATTCTTAACTGTAACATCTGACCCTACGTTTTGAATTTTCAATACCCATCCTGACGTCTTTTCGATATAACAGTTTTCCATTCTAAAGGATTTTAAATTGTTGATTGTTAACAGTATATTATTCGAATCGCTGCTAATAAATTTACAATTATACAATTCTAAAACATCAGTTGTTAATCCTGTACTGGATGAATAATTTGTTCCAAGTAACGCATTGTTACCTACACAGTTTACTAATCTACCCATCATAGGTAATGGAATCCCTTTAAATAAACAGTTCTCAAATATCCAATATTGTTTTGTAGTATTATTTGGAACGTAGCTAAAATACTGGACGTCTTTACCTTCGAAAATACAATTACTAAATTGTTGAGGTTGATTTTTATATTCAATACTCCAATTTAAGGAACCAGATAAGGAGTTTAATTTATCAGCATCATTCATAAATCGACAGTTATTGATACTTACTAAATAAGCAAAAGGTGTATCGAGCACAAATTTGCAATTATAAAATGTACTATCTCCAATGTTAATTGGTTTAGTTGCGTAAAGTGAGGAAGTAGTTACTTGTGTACCGTACACGTGGTTATGATTAAATTGACATTCCCCACTAATGACTACTTTACTATGGCGAATTGTATTTCCTGATACAATTGCACGATCCACACCACCATTAATCGCTAAACTCACATATGCTTGATTATTTATTTTTAGCAAAGTGTTATTTGTTATATAAATACATTTTCCATTAACTGCAATAATGTTATATTTCTCATTATCGTGGAAATTGTTTTTATGGATATGGATAAATTGATTAAGATCATATCCGTCTTCAATATCAATGCCACCTTGAGGATCTGTACCAAGAACACTTCCATTTCCTCCAATATGATGAATCGAATTCCCCTCTATATAAACATTTTTTGCACCATTTAAGCTAATTCCTAACCTTCTACTATGATGTAAATCACAATTTTTAATATGAACGTACTGAGGAAATGTTGGTACACGGACATTGATTAAACAGTTTGCACTTGCTGGAACAGTGGATTGATGGAGAACAACTTTTGCATACGAAGCATCCGTAGGAACTTCAACCTCATCAAAAAATTGAACAAGTGTTTTAGATGAAATAAAAGAATGATCCGCTTTATAAAATATGACATTATAATAGTCACATGTTATATCTGATCCTAATGCGCCAAATCCATTACCATATAGACCAAAGTAGCCATATTTAACGATTAGTGGTTGAGTCATACTAAAATTTAAAGTAGACCTAATTTTGGATGAACTTGTGATTAAATTACCATTATTCGGATCTATATCGCCTTGTTCCCATGAACTAGCTAATGCTGTTGGAAATGGTGATATTTGTCCAAAAGTACTGCATAATGCAATCGAATCTCCTGTAAAATCATAAATATCCAGATTATCTAATGTAATGTATTTAGCATTATTTCCGCCATTAGCTACTGGAGTAAAACTCCCAATTTGGATACCATAACCACCCTCATGAGTACCACCTGAAGAATAGTCATGTGCAATTCTATCACCGATAATCTTCCCATTCGTTATTCTTGAATAAACTTGATTTCTTTGAAATTTTATAACCGAATAATCAGTGCTACTGTTTGTTCTTATTTTTAATGAAGAACCATTTAAATTTAGGGTCAGATGACTTTGTGGTTCAATTGGGTTACTTTCATCGATTAAATATGTTCCTTTTGGTAATACAACTTCTGTATAACCGTTTTGAACAGCCCAAGCCATCGCGTCATTAATACCTTTGGTTGTATTGACAGCATCAGTGCCGTCATTTTTCACTGCCCATTTAGTTAATTCAAGTACATAAGTTGCACCTGTGAAAGAATTTAAAGAATTTACTTCATTAATTGCATTCACAAGATTTGATTTATCGTTTGTATTTAGAGAATTTAATTGGCCTGTTAGGCTATCAATTTCTGGTTTGGTGTAATAACGAAGATCTAATCCACCTGATGACACATTACTAATCTGATCTTTAATTGACTTAATATCTAAATCTGAAACGTGTTTGTCTCTTGTTGCATCATTAGAATTTGGGTCAACGATTTTATTTATATGATCTGAAATCACTAAGTCTTGGGCATTATAGGATCCAACCAATTGGTCCAATTCTTCATCTATTTGATTTGCAATTGTTCTAGTCTCATCTTGAAAATTGTATTTTCTATTGATTTGAGACATACATAATCCTCCTACATTTTCTAAATTTTGCATTCAAAAGTCACACGCATAATAAGTAAATGGATGATTGATTCGTTAATGATTAATTTGAAGGTTGTCCAACTTTAAAAAAACACTAAGTCTTTATTTTTATACATATGTGACTTTTGGCATAATAAATATATAGTATGTTATGCAATTCCTACCGAATGTGTGACATTTACGTAAAATCATTTGGTAGTTTAATAGAAAAGATGTTTATATCAGGAAGATTTTGACTGTACAAGTAGTTTCAAAGGCTGAAGTATCATGAAGTAGGGAATATTATCAAAAAAATCCAAGGAAATGATAAAGAATTTCTTCTTTATATTTCCTTGGATTTTTTAATTTTTTCTTTTATATAACATCTGTATACTACTTAAATGAAAAAACAATATTACGTATCTCAACAAAAGAATGTTTAAACGTATCAAAACTCAAAAACTGATAATCTATAAAATCCACGTATTTATTAATATTTTTTCTATTAATATGCCTTATGTTCTGATATTCCCAACGAGGAGTAGGTCTAGCAAAATCAAACTTTTTAATATGTTGAAGTTCTGGAAACTGGTTATACACAATCGATAATGTCCGAAGTAGCCTCGTGTATGTTTGATGAGAAGTAGCATCTTGAAATAATGTATGATAATCTACTTTGTCACCTATTACATAGATTAGTTGCATTATATCTAGAAAGTATTTTAAAGAATCTAAATTATGCCGCCAGCCATGCAAACAAATCATATAAAACGTATGATAATCTGATAGTTCATAAATAGAATGGTAGTGTTGTAGTGGTTGTGCTTCACGCCAAAACTCTTCAATATCTAAGCTAGCCGTATCCTCTCTCATGAAATTCCAATGTAATTCTACCGTCAAAGGGATAGGGGAATTTGGTAGACTTTTACTAAAACTACAGTGAAAATGAGACGGAATGGGATCTTGTTCTATAATGAAACCCAATGACTGTATTAAGTCAATTGCCTCGTTTATATTTTGCGGTTTGATTAAAATATCTATGTCAGATGTTGATCTGGCTCCTAGATTTCCAAAATATTTTTCTGCAAATGTTACACCTTTTAGAGGAATCGTAGCAATTTCATTTTTCTCAAATAAAGATGCTATTTTCTCCCATTCGCTTTTAATGAAGATATTTTGATATAAGACATTTGTGCAGTTATGTTTAAGCTTTTTTTGGAAAAAGAGGGGTGTTTGATCAAGTAAGTTATGTTTCTTTAATTGATGATATATTTGTGCAGAGATAGAAAAAAATTCAATGTCTTCAAGTAGCTGTTCATAAGATATTGGTTCATTAGGAAGTGTAGCGGGCTGGTTAAATAATGATTTTAATAATTTTATAATCAAGGTAATACCCTCTCTTCAATAACAGAATACATTATAATCTTTTACGCTTTCACTCTTAATTCTTTCTTTTCATTAGCGTTTTGAGTATTTTGGATACCTTGTAGTTTACGATATATACCATCTTTTAAAATAAGCTCGTTGTGTTTACCAATTTGAACAATCTTTCCATTTTCAATAACTACAATCATATCAGCATTCTCAATAGTTGAAAGTCTATGTGCGATGACTAGTGTTGTTCGATTGTGCATTAAAAAGTCCAGTGATTCTTTTACTTCTCTTTCCGTTTTGCTGTCAAGTGCAGAAGTTGCTTCATCTAGTAATAGGATAGGGGCATTCTTTAAAATTGCACGAGCAATGGCTAGTCTTTGTTTTTGGCCCCCTGATAATTTTACGCCTCTTTCACCGATTTCAGTGTCATATCCACTAGGAAGAGTGAGGATTGTATCGTGAATTTTACTCACAATTGCAGCTTGGATCATCTCTTCTTCTGTAATGTTAGGTCGTACTATCAATAGGTTTTCTCGAATTGTGCCACCAAATAAAAAGGTATCTTGAGGAACGTGTGCCATCAGACTCCTTATCTCTGCTAGCGATCGCTCTTCAATTGAAATACCATCAATTGTAATTGTTCCATATTGTGGCTTATAAAGACCTTGTAGTAGATTAAAGATCGTCGTTTTACCTGCACCACTCGCACCGACTAGTGCAACAACTTTTCCAGCTGGGATATGCAAACTAAAATTATCTAACACATTCGATTGCTCATTGTATCCAAACGTAATATTTTGAAAACGAATTGATTTCGCTTGTGTAGTAGGTAATATAAAGTTTGATAAATTAGTAGATTCTGTTGGTGAATCCAAAATTTTTGAAATTCTCTCTAATGCAGCGGCGGCTCTTTGAAAGCTCGCCCATTGTGCAGCTAGACCAGTTAGTGGATAGACTAGATGGTCGATAAGATTCATATAAGAAAGTAATGCACCAACTGTTAACGTTTTTTGAGCGACAAAATAAGCTCCTAAACATAGGCTTATTAGAAAAGTAATTGCACTGGCCGCCTGTCCTCCTGAAATAAACCATCCACGTAGTTTTGTATTTTTTAGCTCTAAAGAGAATAATTCTTCATTATGTTTTACATACTTTTTATACATTACTTTCTCTAATGTAAATGAACGAATTAATGAGAAACCTTGAAACGTTTCGCTAAGTACGTTATTGATGTTACCAATAAGTTCATGAATCATCCGACTGTTATTCCGAAGCAATAATCCAAAAATAGCACTTAGAAGTATCGCAATTGGTGCAAAAATAACACTAACTATACACAGTTTCCAATTAATAGTAAATAAAAAGATCAAAACTGCAATATACACAAAGGGTAGCCTGATTAGGTTAATTAAACTACTGCCAATTACCCCATCAATACTATGAACGTCATTTGTGAAGTGAGAGACTAATTCTCCAGTTCGAAGATTGTTAATTTCTTTTGTTGGCAGGCGTAAAACATGACGAAAGAACATGGATTTAAAATCACGTTTCACCCCATTTGTTGCAACAGATTCTAAATAAATATTGTAGAAAGTTGATATTACGCTAAGGAGAATAAGTGCAAAACCTATTGGAACTAACCACCGTAACCGTTCTAGATCGCTCTGAACTGCGGCGTCAGTAATGTTACCAAAGAACCAAGCGAACGCTAACATTAAAAAAATATCAATGATTAATAATGAAAGTAAACCGATATAAGCTCTACGGTGTTTCAGAATATATGGACTGAGTAACAAAAAACTTCTTTTAATATCTTTTGTAGAAAAATATTTTTGATGTTTGAATACATTTATTAGTATTTTTAGATTCATATAAACGCTCCAAATGTAGACATATAATTATGTGATCTTGAATTTACTAATGTACATTCTATATATACGTGTGAGGAAAGGGGAAGAGAGGATCAGTCGACCATATACAATAGCTAAAAAGTTATCAATTTGTAAGCTGCGACCTTGTATATGAACTAACTTCCCAATAATCTGATTATCTCTCACTAATTCGTCAAAACCAAGATTTGAATCACCTTTAAAGAGAAAAAATCGTTCACCGTTTTCAACAATAGTTTTACATAATCGGTGAGCGATGACCTGACCAGTTAAGGAGTAAAATAATACAATATCTCCTTTTTTTAACAGAGAAGGTTCATTTGGGATAAATCTACAAATATTACCTTCTCGAATAAAAGGGTACATACTAACTCCCTGTGCTGGTAGATCGAGCCACCCATTTTTCTTTATTGAATCTGTAAAAAGTGCAATTATTTCTTTGTTAGTTTGCATGATCAATTAAGTTGAATTTTAATAAATCGGATAAGAAATTATGTAGATCTTCCTCCAAAGTATCGTCCATTACTTCATATTCTTTTCGAATCGCTTGAGCAAGCGTATCTACAGTTTGTGACTGTTCTAATAACGACCAGCAAAACCCACCAATCTCATTTATCTTCGTAACAGTAAATTTATCTGTATTTAAAATAACCCACTCATTATCAAAGTGAGCAGCATCATATTTATCATTTCGAATATAGGAAAGCATTATGAAATCAACTCCCAAAATGTATTGTTTTTTTGAAAATGAAGATTGTAAACTGGAACATTATGAAGTAATGATTCAAGCAGTTTTACGATGTTTTTGGTTTCATCAGGATCATGTGCCCAATAAAATACTTTATCTAGTAGAAAGTAAAACCCATTCGATTGTTTCAGTTGAACTCTAGTATTTATTAGTGCTTGATGTAATATATGCATACTACCTAGTGAATAACTCTTTGAAATTCCTGGTGATTTTAATTCACTTCGAAAAGGAGAGTCAAATACAGTTATTTCTTCATGTGTTACCTTAACTAGAGTTGCTTCATCTGAAAGAAGCAATCTTGGATGTGATAATTTGGCAGCAGTAGATTTACCTGCACCTGATGCACCAGCAAAAATATGGGCTTTTTCGTTTTCAATTACACATGAAGAGTGGATAAGAAGTCCCCATTTATGGGAAACGATATATGAACTATATAAATTCATTAAAGCGTGCTTTAATGCCAATTGATCATGTGCATAAATAGTAGCGGTTTTATACTTTTCATCTGTCTCAATTAAGTAATCAGCTCGATGAAAATATCGTTTGTTCTGTTTGTTCGTGACGACAACATTGTAATCAACAAAAGCAACACCATAACCTTCCTCAACATGAATAATGATATGAGGGAGAGCGTCATGATTCGGAATTAAAAAATGATTCTCTTCTAATAATGTAGTGGCGAATGAAAGAGGATTACTTGTTACTTGAATAAAATGTTCCCCTATTTTTGCATGTAGTTTGTCCATATATAATCACCTCAAGTAATTTAAATAGATAAAAATGTAAGAGAGTCATCGAAATGACTCCCTAACATATAGATACTTAGTGGCCTTTGCCATGACCTTTACCAGGTGTTCCTGCACCACCTGGAGTCGGATTTGGATTTCCTGGTGGAAAGTTAACACCACCATTACCATGTCCAGGATGATCTTGGTTACCTTTTCCTGGATTCCAGCTTTGAGCAGTTTCGAATTTTACTGGTTGATGATCTAGAATAATTGGAGTGCTATAAACCTTTGTTTTTTCTTTCGTTTCACTTTTCAATATTTCTCCTCCAAATCTAAATGAAAATGGTATTACAATGTTCATTATAAAGAACAGAAGATTATAAGTAAATATAAAAAACATTAACAATTTTAAGACAATAAAATAAGATTTTTTAGAAAGCAGCTTTCTTCCTTTCAAAATCTCATTTTAGTGTTCGCTGTGAGAGAATTTCATCTTATTTTTCAAACAATATTGACTAAGAGCCATAAAACCTTATAAACTAGTAAATATTTGTCGAAGTATTAGTTATTTTTTAAATAAAGTATAATTGACAGTTGATAAAGTAGAATGATAATATTTAATTATGTTCTTTATACAGAACATTCAGAATACGTATTACTATGGACAACGTTTTCGACTGAAATCAAAAGAAGTATGAATTAGTGTTCTTTATTAAGAATATACATATTAATTACTGATTACTAAAAGGAATGTAGGATATGATCCTTTATCTATTTTAATAGTATTTACTTGTTGCGTAACGGAGGGCAAACATGAGTGCAATAACCGGTATTTATCATTTTAATGACGAACCTGTATCCATTGAACATGGGACGAGATTAATGAAAGCATTACAAATTTATCCTGCTGACGATGTTCAAGCATGGTTTAAAGAGAATATTTTTCTTGGTTGCCATGCACAATGGATTACACCAGAATCGATTGGGGAGAAACTTCCTTATTATGATTATGAGAGACAGCTAGTCATTACAACGGATGCCATTATTGATAATCGTGAGGAGTTATTTGAAAGTTTACAAATAAAACGAGACTTGAGAAACATAATTCCTGATAGCAAATTGATTTTACTCGCTTATGAAAAATGGGGAGAAGATGCACCAAAATATTTAATTGGTGAATTTGCCTTCATGATTTGGGATGAAAAAAAGCAAAAACTATTTGGCGCAAGAGATTTTTCGGGTGCAAGAACACTGTATTATTTCAATAATAACAAGCAGTTTGCTTTTTGTACGGTTATCAAACCTTTGCTTTCATTATCTTTCATTGAGAAAAAATTAAATGAACAATGGTTAGCCGAATACTTAGCAATTAATGGAATGTTTGAAACGATTGAACCGTTTTCAACAGTCTATAAACATATTGAACAGCTTCCTCCAGCACATACAATTTCTATTAATAAAGGGAAAATAAAACTTTCGAAATATATGAAAGTAACTGCTGGAGAACAGTTAAAGCTAAAGTCTAATGCTGAGTATGAAGAAGCATTTCGTGACGTATTTAATAAGGCTGTAGTAGCAAGGGTTCGGACAAATCGCAAAGTTGGTGCACATTTGAGCGGCGGTTTAGATTCTGGCTCTGTCGTAAGTTTTGCTGCAAAAGCTCTGCAACAAGAGAATAAAAAACTTTATACATTCAGTTATGTTCCAGTTGAGGATTTCAAAGACTGGACACCCAAATATAGGATGGCAGATGAAAGGCCGTTTATTCAATCAACTGTCCAGCATGTTGGTAATATTAAGGATACATATTTGGACTTTTATGGAAAAAGTCCATTCTCAGAAGTGGATGATTGGCTTACTACATATGAGATGCCATACAAGTTCTTTGAAAATTCATTTTGGGTAAAAGGGGTCTATGAAAAGGCTCACGAAGAAGGAATTGGAATTTTATTAAATGGTTCTAGAGGAAACTGGTCAATCTCATGGGGACCAGCTTTAGATTATCAGGCTATGCTCTTAAAAAGATTTAATTTCATTAAGTTTTACAAGGAATTAACTAATTACAGCAAAAATATTGGGGTAAACAAGGGACGCGTTTTGTCTGTCGTGAGGAAAAAAGCTTTTTCGTTTCTAAATCATTCAAAAGCAATTGAATCGGATGAATTTGAACCGATTATCAACCCTGACTTAGCTAAGCGAACAGCTGTTTTTGAAAGATTAAATGAGCACGGGGTAGACCTAGGATTAGCAACAATTCCAAACGCATACGAAGAGCGAAAAAAGCATTTTGAAAGTTTAACGTTTTGGAGTGGCAATGGAGCAGTTAATACAAAACTATCACTTCGTTTTAAATTATGGAACCGTGATCCAACAAATGATCTTCGAGTGATTCGGTTTACATTATCAGTACCGGAAGAACAGTTTGTACAAAATGGTATGGACCGTTCGCTTGTACGTAGATCAACAGTTAACTATTTGCCTGATAATGTTAGATTAAATCAAAAAGTACGTGGTGTACAAGGAAGTGATGGGGTTCATCGTATGTCATCAAATTGGCAAAATTTTACCGATGAAATTTCTGAACTGGCCTCAGACCCAATGATATCTGATTTTTTAAATATCCAAAGCATAAATAATGCACTGTTAAGAATAAAAGAAATACCAAAACCAGAATACGTATTTCATTATGATTTTAAAATGTTGATGCGTAGTTTAATCGTATACCGGTTTATTAAAAACTTTACTTGAAGGGAGGTGATTACATGAAAAAAGAATGGCAAAAACCAGAATTAGAAGTACTTAATGTTGGAATGACAATGGGTGGCCCTGGAATCAAAATTCCTGATGATGTGCAAAATGATCCAGATGAAATGGTACATCATAGCTAAAAAATCTTTCTTTTGACCCTTATACTATTGCGTATAGTATAGGGGTTATTTACAAATTTATTTGAATCATAAACTGCCTCTGCAAAAGGAGGCATCATTTATATCTGTTTGTTCTATTTACTGAACAATATGAATTAAAACGCTATATATTTTTTGTGAAGTTACATAAATGGGGGAAGTTTTCATGTTAGCCACAAATGTAAAAACTGTATACAAAGCATTCGGTTTAACGATAGTAAGTGTAATTCCCATACCAGAATTACCTAAGCTGAATGTACCACCAGAAGCTTTTGACGTTGTAATTGAAAAGAAGGATTTAACAAAAATATGGTTAGAAAAAGCTGAGCCGAACCGGAATTTTTTAGTTAAAGAAAATTATTGTTTATTTCAAATTCCAAATACAGCGATTTATTTAGTGGAAGATGGAAAGAATGTTTTCTTCACTCCAATAGAAGGTTCAAGCGATGATCAAATCCGATTATTTCTCCTAGGTACATGTATGGGAGCTATTTTAATGCAACGAAAAATCTTACCATTACACGGTAGTGCTGTTGCTATCGATGGTAAGGCCTTTGCGATTGTTGGAGATTCCGGGGCAGGGAAATCGACTCTTGCATCTGCTTTATTATCAAAGGGCTATCAATTGCTAAGTGATGACCTAATTCCAATTACTTTATCCGAGGAAAATATACCAATCGTAACCCCTGCATATCCGCAGCAAAAGCTATGGTTAGAAAGCCTCGATCAATTTGGAATGGTATCGGATCAGTACCGACCAATTTTTGATCGGGAGACAAAGTTTGCTGTTCCTGTGCCGAGCCAATTTGCTGGTGATTCATTACCTTTAGCAGGTGTATTTGAACTGATAAAGTCTGATAGCGAAACAATTGAAGTACGTGCGATTCAGAAACTTGAGCGATTCTATACATTATACAAGCATACTTACCGCAATTTCTTTATTAATAAGTTCGGTTTAATCGATTGGCATTTTAGCACATGTGCAAAAATGGTAAACAAAATAGAGCTTTACCAACTGCTTAGACCGTCAAACCGTTTTACAGCTCACGATTTAACAGAATGTATTTTAAATATTATAAAAAAGGAGAGTTAGTCCATGATTAAAAATCATAGTATTACAGTAGATCAGATTGTTTGCCAAGGAGAAGGAAATATTGTGAGCGATATGGACGGGGAAAAAGTGATCTTAAGTATTCAAAATGGTAAGTATTACAATCTTGGTGAAGTGGGTGGCGATTTATGGGCGAGAATTAGTGAATCCAAACGGGTAAAAGAAATAATTGATGAATTGTTCGCTCAATATGAAGTAGAAAAATCTGTATGTGAAGAGCATGTTTTATCCTTCCTAAGTCTACTAATCGAAGAAGACTTAATTCAAATTGTTGGTTAATCGTATGATAGCTAGTTGAAAGGATTAATAATGAAGATGAACAAACTTACAACATTCCTATTAATGAGTTCAAAAACAAAAATTTTGTTGTTGGAATCATTTCTATATCTTGGTTGGGCGCGCTATCTTAAAAGCACTCCATTTTCAAAAGTAGCGCCAACATTAGGGAATCAAATGAGGGAGACGACACATGAGTTTACTTCAAAAAATAAAGAAGTAATTTTCCAAATCTCAAGTGCAATTCACATAATGAGTGCCTATACATTTTGGGAAAGTCAGTGTCTGGTAAAAGCGATTGCTGGCATGAAAATGCTTGAGAAACGTGGGATTGAAAGCACACTTTACTTAGGTACAACGAAAGACGAGAATGGAGTATTAATTGCACATGCGTGGTTACGTAGTGGACCATATTTTGTATCTGGTTCAGAAGGTATGGGAAAGTTTACAGTTGTAGCAAAATTCGCGAAAGAAATAGATATGAAGAAGCTAGAAGGAGAAAACTATGGATAATTCTCTTAATCTAACAAACGTTCCAAAAGAAGTACGCTTATTACTAGAGTTATTAAAAGATGACAAAAATAAGATTGTTAGTGAACAAAACGAATCATTATGGAATGATATTGACTGGGAATTGGTGTTGGAATATGCAATGCATCATCGAATTTATCCCTTACTCCATTCCAAAGTTAAAGCGTATAATGAAGAGCTGATTCCAGACTATGTGCGTGATTATTTACATCAAAGATATCGAAAAAACACCTTTCAAATGCTTCATTTAAGTGCAGAAATGGAAAGTGTTAATAAACTTTTTTCCAATCATAATATCCGCACTTTGTTTCTAAAAGGTCCAATCCTTGCTCAAGAAATTTATGGAGATATTTCACTACGTACATGTAGTGATTTAGACTTTATTATTCCAATCGAATGTCTTGATGATGCTGAGAAACTGTTAATTGGTCTCGGCTATGAAAAAGACGATTATTTTAAAACAGTACTGAATGATTGGATGTGGCGGCACCATCATGTCACCTTTATCCATCCCCAAAAAAAGATTAAGCTAGAGGTTCATTGGAGATTGAATCCAGGCCCTGGACTTGAACCTTGCTTTGATGAATTATGGGATCAAAGAACAAAAAGTACACTTACAAGCTCACCAGTTTATTTATTAGGAAAAGAGGATCTTTTTTTATTTCTCGTTTCACATGGAGCGCGTCATGGATGGTCACGCCTTCGCTGGTTAGTAGATATTCAACAATTGATGAAGCAAAACATCAATTGGATAGAATTAATCAAACGTTTAAAAAAATATCATTACGATCATATTGGAGGACAAGCGATTCTATTATCCTCTCATTTATTAAGTACTCCTATTAAGAAAGCAATGACATCTTTAGTAAAACAAAACCAATCAAAAAAGCTTGCACAGGAAGCTATTTTTTATCTTGAAAGAATGGTGAATCTACATACGGAACCTGTTCCAGAGGATGTGTCTCAGTATCATAAACGCCATTTATTTTCATTAATGTCAGTTCAACAAAAACTCTTCTTTATCATTAGTTTTTTATATCCGTATCCTGATGATTTTGAGGTATTGCCATTACCAAAGCATTTACATTTTTTATATTTTCCTTTACGTCCTTTTTTGTGGGCATGGAGAAAAACGAGGAAACATGTATCCATAGGAGGATTTAATAAATGAATGATGTCTTCTATTTTGTAAAGCAAATCCACTCTTTTGCTGGAAAAATTCTTTATATCAATATTCTAGCCATGACGTTCATTGGTTTACTGGATGGAGTAGGAATGTTACTCTTAATACCAATTATTAATATGAGTGGGATTGTGAACTTTCATGCAGGAGAGCTACCAGGGGTATTTACATTTTTAAATGAGACTCCGATAAAGTTAAACTTACCTATTATCTTAGCGTTCTATGTTTTGCTGGTCATTGGTCAAAATCTAGTTCAGCGGAAAATTACAATTCGGAATACGATGATTCAAGAGGGCTTTTTAAGACATTTACGCGTAGAGACGTATAGCAAACTACTTCATTCAAATTGGAGTTTTTTTATTAAGAAAAGAAAATCGGATTTGATTAGCTTATTGCTATCTGAAGTAGCACGCGCTAGTATTGGAACGAACTCATTTTTACAATTTATGTCTTCATTAATATTTACTAGTATACAAGTTGCTCTCGCTTTTTGGTTATCACCGAATATCACGGTTTTCGTCTTACTTTTTGGTTTGATTCTTATTTTCTTTAACCGTAAATTTCTAAAACGCTCATTAGCTTTAGGTAATCGAAATTATGAGTTATCTAGACGTTATTTTGCTGGTATAACGGATCAGGTAAATGGGATTAAAGATATAAAGAGTAATACACTTGAAAGCTCTAGGCTAGAATGGTTTAGTACGATAACCAACAACATGCAGACTCAACAAGTAGAATATACCAAATTAAAAACAAAATCCCAATTCTATTATAAAATTGCTTCTGCTATTCTAATCGCTATTTTTATTCTTATTGGTGTTAACATCTTTCATGCTCAGGCTGGGCAATTGATGCTAATCATTGTTATCTTTTCGAGATTGTGGCCAAGAGTTGCAGGTATTCAAGGTTCAATGGAACAAATAGCGACAAATCTTCCATCATTTAAAGCAGTGAAAAAATTACAAAATGAATGCGACAATGCAAAAGAATTTGTAAGGAGTGGTCACCAATCTATAAAGCCTATTAAGTTAAAGAAAGAGATTGAATGCCGAAATGTTTATTTTCGATACAATCAGAATGAACTATCAAGTGCACTGCATGATATTAATTTAGTGATACCTTCTAATCAGATGACTGCTTTTGTAGGTCGTTCTGGTGCAGGGAAAAGTACTTTAATAGATTTATTAATGGGATTAAATCATCCAGAAAAAGGTGAGGTTTTAATAGACGGCACTCCTTTAACGAGTGAGAATTTATTATCACTTCGTCATGCTATAAGTTATGTCCCTCAGGACCCATTTCTATTTAATACAAGTATTCGTGAAAACCTACTATTAGTAGAGCCCAATGCTAGTGATGAGCAGATATGGGACGCATTAGAGTTTGCTTCAGCAGCTGAATTTGTAAGTAGATTACCAAATCAACTAGACACATTAATAGGTGATCGTGGAATACGACTTTCCGGTGGAGAACGACAACGCCTTGTATTGGCTCGAGCGATTCTAAGAAATCCATCGATCCTTGTACTCGATGAAGCCACTAGTGCACTAGATACGGAAAGTGAAGCCAAAATTCAAGAAGCTTTGGATCGTTTAAAAGGAAAAATGACAATCATTGTCATTGCTCACCGATTATCAACAATCAGAAATGCAGATCAGGTAATTGTATTAGAGCAAGGGAAGGTGATTCAGAAGGGTGAATTTACCCAACTTGCGGAGGAGAAAAGAAGCATGTTTAGTCATTTATTACGTAACCAATGGGAAGCTAGTCTTTAATGAAACACTCACTATAAAATGGGTGTTTTTCATTTTCAATAACATTTTTTAAAATTGGAGAGAACATCTTTGAAAATAAAAGGAAGTAAGGGGAAAATCATTTCTTTCATTATCATTTTTACTATATTAATATACGTAGTCTGGGATAATAACCGTATAAAGGTAGTGAAACAGGATATCGAGATAGAACATTTGACGAAAGAATTTGATGACTTCAAGATTTTGCAAGTGACAGATTTGCACGGTAAAGAATTCGGAAAAAATCAAACGCGGCTGTTAAAATCAATTAATTCTATAGACTATGATGTGATTGTTTTCACTGGCGATATGCTGAGTCATCGTAAAAACAATAGATTTCAGCCTTTTTATAAACTATTAGATGGTATTCACAACAAAGAAAATGCAATTTTTATACCTGGAAATGAAGATCCAGAAAGCTATTATGTAAATTCACAAGGGAAATTGGAAAAAAGTGAGTTTATTAAGGGAATTGAAAAACGAGGAGTTACATTTTTAGAATCTGTGCATTCATTAAAAAAAAGAGAAGCAACTATTAGTTTCGTTGATTTTGAACTGTCGATACAGAATAGAACATACCCTGAACAACAAGTTGCTGGCATTTTCAAACAAGAAATTCAAAGAACTAAACAATATGATAATCATCGTAAACAACTGCTTGAGGAGATGACAATATTAGATCAATCAAATAGGGAAGACATTTTAATCGCTCTAAACCACAATCCAGTAGTTGATGCTAGAATCAATCAACTAAAAAGTGATTCTGCATTAAATTTTAGAAATTACGATTTGATCATTGCTGGCCATTATCACGGGGGACAAATTCGTTTGCCTCTTGTTGGAGCTCTTTTTGTACCTGAAGCATGGAATGAAAGAAATGGTCTCTTTCCTCCGCAGGACCGGGTAAAGGGGTTATGGGAATATAAAGATACAAAACAATTTGTTAGTACAGGGTTAGGTAGTAGCGATGCCATCCCATTTTTAAAGTTCCGATTATTTAATCCACCTGAAATAAATATCATAACGCTAAAATGAAACAAATATAGATTGTGAAAAATACTCAAAACGATAAAAAAATAAATCCCCACTTGCTCATAAAGAGAGTAGGGATTATTGTTTACCATGTTTATATTTATTAAATTCAATAAAGTTTTTAAACTCTTCTTTAGATACACCTGATGACATTGCCTCTTTTAGAATTTGCATCCATTCGTTATCTGCTTCTACTGGATCACTAGACCCGCTTAATAAATTTTCAGCGGTTGTATTAAATACTGCTGCTATTTTTTCTAGAACTTGAATGGAGGGATTACTTTGTATATTTCGTTCAATCGAACTGATGTATGACTTAGCGATATCTGCACGTTCTGCTAACTCAGTTAAAGACATCCCATGTTGTAATCGTAATTTTTTAATACGTTCACCAATCATTTTCTCCACACCCTTACAATCATTAAAAATATTATATCATAAGGAATATGGGTTCTCCTAGGCTTGTTTTGTTCTTGGAGAGGACTGTGATATAAACGCTTGAACATCTGTTGGTGAGATTCCAGCTTCTATACATTCTAATAATAAATCCAACCAACTTGGCTCAATATTGTTTTCTAGCATACTTGGTTTTATATTAATTACCTCCTAATAGTACGATTCAGTCATCTTTTGGCTATATAAGGGACAAGAATGTCTCATAATTTATTTATACGATAAATTGCCAAATTTCATTCATAAAGAATGTAGTTAATTAGAAGTTTTTTAGATTGAATGATTAGAAGTATTTAATGGTTCTATGGATTTTTATTTATACGTTTTACCATGAATAACACGATTGAATAGGAATATATTTTTATTAATATCCTGCTATTGAATTTTAGTAGACGATATTTATGAAAGAATAAATTACATATGATTATGAAAAAGTTATACATTATGTTTAGAAAAGGAGTAAAATTTGTGAACTGGAAAAAGCTGATAGTTCGTATTGGATTTGTTTTACTAAGTTTAATCGTAATAGTTGGAGTAACTGGATTTTATATTTACCATGATGTGGTAAAAACTAGTAATACTATTTATCATCCAATAGAGGAAACAGAGAAAAGAGATGAACCATTAAGGATTAAAGAGAAAGATCCGTTTTCTGTATTACTTTTAGGGGTGGATAAACGAGCGGGAGATAAAGGACGTTCTGATTCATTAATTGTATTAACGGTTAATCCTGACAAGCATACGACAAAAATGATTAGTATTCCAAGAGATACTCGTACTGAGATAGTAGGGAAAAACAGCACTGATAAAATTAATCATGCTTATGCCTTTGGTGGAGTACAAATGTCGGTTAATACAGTTGAAAAATTTTTAAACATACCAATTGATTATTATATAGAAGTGAATATGGAGGGGTTTAAAGATATAGTTGATGCAATAGGTGGAATAAAAGTGAATAATACACTAGATTTTACGAATGATGGTGTTCATTTTACGAAAGGGCCACTGTTTTTAGACGGTAAAGATGCACTTAGTTTTTCACGTATGCGTTACGAAGATCCACAAGGGGACTTTGGTCGAGAAGCAAGGCAGCGTCAAATAATTGAAGCAGTCATTAACGAAGGTACAAAAATTGAAAGTTTAGTAGGTTATAAGGATATCTTAAAATCAATTAATAAGAACTTAGTAACAAATTTTACGATCAAGGAAATGTTTGATATCCAAAAGGAATACCGTATAGCTAGCGAAAATATTGAGAAAAAGCAATTACAAGGAAAAGGAACAATGATTAAAGGGATATATTATTATCAAATTCCAGAGAAAAACCGTTTAATGATTTCAAATGAATTGCGAGAGCAGTTAGGGTTATTACCTATGTGATATAAAAAAATGACTATTTAATAAATAGTCATTTTTTTTGTATCATATCTAGGTAATTAGTTACTTTCCTTGCTTAAACTTGTTAAACTCTATAAATTTAATTAATTCTTCTTTTGGGATTCCTGAATTGATAGCTTCTTGTAGAATACTCATCCATTCAGAGTCAATAACTTTAATTGAATCATCATTACCTTTTAAAAGATTTTCAGCAGTTGTATTAAAGACAGTAGCAATCTTCTCAAGTACTTGAATTGAAGGATTACTTTGTAATTGACGCTCAATTGAACTGATATAGGATTTTGCAATGCCAGCGCGTTCGGCCAGCTCGGTTAAAGACATTCCATGCTGTAAACGTAGTTTTTTTATGCGTTCTCCGATCATATTTCTACTCCATATCTTTTTGACTATTACAAAAAGTATATCATAGTAGAGAGTATGTCTCCTAGTTTTGACATGAATCCTTAATGCAATTGTAAAGAAATGTGCGAACTTCCTCAGGTGTAATTCCTGCTTCAATACATTCTAATAATAGATCCGTCCAACTCGATTCAATATTGCATTCCTTTAACTCTACTTGCATTGAATTAAACCTCCCAAAATTAAGGTATATGATACCCAGGTAACCCTGCTATCTTTGTTCAGTGAATTATGTGTATAACATTAGAGTGTTTATATCAATGAACAGAAGATCAGTGGCTTTGCGTCCCAATTTTTCAACTGGTTTGCCTTTTTCTGAGGGATAATTTCACAACTTTTTAATATATTCTTAGTTCTAGTAGAAATTATATACTGAATCTAATTCATAGATTGTAGGAATTTGTAACTACCTAATAAATTAAAATAATTTCAATAATATTATTTTCGTGTGATAAATAAAGGAAAATTTGTTAATTATGTAATAAAAATTTTAAATTTTCAGAAAAAATATTTTCGACATCTAGTAAAAAGAAACTCGAATAAAGGAAATTCATCAATATATAGTAGGTTTATACAATTAGTGGCTAGGTTGAAGAGTAAATGTACGGTAATTTTTTTAATTTTTAAAATTCCTGAAAAGTTGCCGATATAATACATAGAAAAATATATGGGGTAAAAATAGGATAAAAGTTTTATATAAAAGGAGACAATTATGAGCGATTCAATGATGATTACTAAATTGTTAAATAGTGCAGTTCAGTCAATTAAAACTGTTATCCCATTAACATTTACAATAGGCGAACCGAAAAGGCTTAATGGAAATGTTGTAGAAGCGCACTTAGGTGTGCTTGTTGGAATGACTGGAGATTGTAAAGGTCAAACGATTTTAAAGGGACCAACGAATACATTTAGCCAGCTTGCATTAGCAATGTTCGGAATGCCAGTAGAAAATGAAATATTAATTTCATTTACGGGTGAATTAGGAAATATGATTGCTGGTAATTTAAGTACATTTGCTTCAGAGCAAGGAGTTGAGATGGATATCACGCCACCAACTGTTTGGGAAGGAAATACAACTCTACATAATATTAAAACACCAATCGAATTAACAATGAATTTCGAAGGTGCCGGAGAAATGTCATTAATTATTTCTGTTGCATAAGGAAAAGAGTAATCGTTTGATTACTCTTTTTTGACTTTTGAAGTAGAGTTTAGTCAATATAAATGAACATATTATTATAGAAAAACACCAACGATCTTTTATTAAAGATCGTTTTTGCTTTTATACGGAAATAGTCACTTAAGTGGTTTGAATGCTAAAAATACTGGTAAATTTTTCCTAAAGACTATTACTATATCTCCGATAAATATATAGAATGTATTAGTAAGGAGATGGATAAAGTGAAAAAGAAAATTGGTATTGCGATTACAAGTATCGTTATGAGTATTGCATGTTTACTAGGGTTGGAACTAAATATTGGTGTAAAGGCTGCGACGGATCCAGGGGCTACATATAATGCAAATTATTATAGTGAGTGGATTGATGAATTTGTTAATTTATCTATTAAAGGTACAAATGGAACATTAGAACTTCCTGTGCAAAATGAAAAATATACAATTTCAAAGATTAAATACAATAAGACCGGCTTTACAGGTACACTAAATAAACGTTTTAAAACTTTAACTTTAAAAAAGTATGGAAAAGGTTATGAATTGCAATTCGATAAGACAGAACCTGCATATTTCGAAAAAATTACAAAATCAAAATATAATGCAATTATTGGAAGTTATAAAGATCCATTAAAAGCTGCAACAGGTAATTGGGCTTCTTCAAATGGAAAGATAAAGTATTCATTTACTTTCAATAAAAAGGAAAAAACATGTACCTTTACATATAGAGGAGAAAAATATCGAGATACAATTCTTTATTATGTAGAAAAAAATAATATTGAAGTCCACTATTCGCATAGATATTTATTCATTACTGTTTTGGGGGATGAAATGTGGATAAGTGAAAGCGATTTTGCAAACAAAGAAAATGGGTATGAAAATGCCACAAAATTATATAAAAAATAGAATAATTGATTACGAACACATTATTTTTATTATTCATAATGAGGTTTTTAAAGGTATCTAATCACTCAATCTTATGTTCTTAAAAAGTAAAAATTCACAAATGAAGGTTACTTTTGATTTTAAAAATATAGAGTATTTCCGGGAATTTTTCAAAAAGAGTAATCAAATTGATTACTCTTTTTTTACTGATTATCCTTGTGAATTTTGTTTTCTTAATCTTTTTAAGGCATAAAGATAGCTTGATCGAACGCTAGCTTCCGGCATTTTATATCTCTTTGCAATCTCACTAAATGATTTACTTAAGTAAAAGCGCTCTACTAATATTCGTTTTTGTAATGAAGAAACGCCATCTAAATGACTTATAAACTGGTCAAATAGAAAAGCTTTGTCATGATAATGTACTTCTTCTTTGTACGAATCAACTACAACAAAACGTTGGTCATACTTACTTTCTTTTGTCATTTCGTTCAGTAAATGGCCACGAACGGTTGTATAAGCGTGATTAGAAAAACTGCCTTTTTCCTCCTTAAAATGTTCATAAGCTTGCCACAAAGCAACTAAGCCAACTTGGTAGTAATCCTCGAAGTTCTTATAAATCCTAAGTGTTTTGATGAGTGATTTAACCATAGGTGAGTATTGGAGCAGGCAATCTTCAAATGTTTTAGGTTTGATTCTTCCTGAATTTGTTTGTTTTCGTGTGATATGAATAGTTTTCATTTTTTCGCCCTTTTTTAGGCGCGCCAATTGATATTCCGCGGTGAAGTAACTATATAAAATAAATTTGAATACCTCATCTGAGTAAACCTTAAAAATGAAACGACAATGAATGTGTAAGTTTATGTTTTGAGGATGAAACCTAATGTTTGAGTGGTATATGTAGAGTAAAAATGATAAATGAAGTGATTTTATAAAGGAGTTGTTACTTTCCCAAGAAGACTTTTCTTTGGTCAAAGAACTGTCATAAATTAATTGATATGATTTTGATATAATTTTAGATAAGGAAACAGTTTGAAAGGGAGGTAAAGATGTCGAAGTTAGATTACGTTATTTCTTATGAAACGATGTTACTTGAACCTGCAGACCACCCAGAATATTTAACGAAAATTACGGACAAAAACAAGGGAATCATCTATTCAAAACGAACAGCTAAATCGCTAATCAAAGAATCCGCACTTACATATCATTACTCAATAAAAGGTCATTTAGAGATAGTGAAAAGCAAATATCCAACAATGAAAAAAATTCCTCTAATGGTTAATCCCACATTATCTATCTTAATGATTCCTACAACATCACCAAATCATTCCTTATGTAAATGGTTAAATTTTATTCAAATTGATCATTATAGACCGTCAAAAAAGCACACGAAAATAAGATTTCGAAATGGAGATGATGTGATTCTTCCAATTTCATATTACACATTTGATCAGCAGATGAGTAAAGCGGCAAAATTAATTGGAATTTATATTCATCAAAAAGTGGAATTCGAGTTGAAGTCGGAGAAAGAAAAATTGCTATTAATAAAAGAATTAGTAGAGGATGTTTATGAGATGAAAAAAAGCTAGAGAACAAATTAACTGTTCTCTAGCTTTGCTTTAAACCATTTGTTGGTTTGGAATTCTTACACTCCATTTTGTAAATTCTTGCTTTTCAACTAAGCTAGCAGGGAAGATAAACGTCCACGGCTTACTTGTATTTGGCAAAATAGTTAGTGGTGCAAGTGTAAATGAACCACGTGCGATGATTTCAAAGTTTTCATCAAATAATTCTAATGGTAATACTTCAAGATTAACTGATTGTTTTGATCCATTTCGAATCAATAATGTTGCTGCTAAATTTCCATCCTCTTTTAAACTAGCAGAAATTGAGTGCAAACTAAGTTCGTTTTCGCCAAGCTTAGGTAATGAAGCAACTAGTTTAGCTAATTCTGCTTTTTGTACATCAGACAGTTGTGCTTCCCAAGTTGGTTCTAGGTCTAATTTATGCTCATTTTTTGTTAAATCAAATGCTAATTGGAATCCAGATTTAGGAAGCTCTTCTTTTAATAGTGTTTCACGTTCAAAATAGAAATGCCAAGGACGACTACTAGAAGCAGGTAATTCTCCAAGCTCTTCTAAGCTAAATTCTTTTCTAGCTAATAGTTCTCTTTCTTCATTTAAAAGCAATAAGTTAACGTCCTGTAATAGAAGCGATTTTGCTAAACTATTTCGAATGAATGCCGTTACCATTGCACCTTCTTCATCAACTTCAATATCAATTGCTGATATAGATAATTGGTTTGGTTGTAATGGAGGTAATTCGTTATTTAAAAATTGATAAACATAGCGAGTTTCATCCTCAATATACATTAATGGATGAAATGAGATTTTAGGAAAAATTTCTTCCACTGCTTCTTGTTCAGTTTGTTCAGGCAGAGCATTAGAAGAATCGTGTAATAAATCATTCGAAGAAACAGTTGAGTCTTTACCTTTTTGTAATAAACGCTTAATCGATGAAAACATGTTCTTCTTCCTCCTCAAGTGCTGGGTTACTTAAATCTTGAAATGTTGAAGCTAGATTTGCTGAAATTTCTCGTTGAATATGATAAAAAGTTGTTTCAAATAATTTGAAACCATCGAACTCATAAAGACGAATTGGATCTTCTTGTTGATACTGTCTTAAATGAATTCCTTCTATTAGATTTTGCAAATGGTCTATATGCTCAGTCCAATATTGATCAACAATTTCTAAAGCAGTATATTTCATTAGACTCACAACAGATTCCTTCAATTCTTCATCAAGATTATTTAGAAGTTCTTTATAGACAGCAAGCGCTTCGCTAACAACTTGCCAAGCATCTTGTTCATCTTCTAAATGCTCAGTGTCAATACGAAGTGGTGGAATTAGTTGTTCAAGAGCAGTTTTAGCTTCTAATTGATCCCATTCTTCCACGACACTATTTTCTGGATAGTAAATCTTTAGTGATTTTTCTATTGTTTGGTCTACTTGCTTTGTTAACCATTCTAAATCGATATCATTAATTAGTAGATTGTTACGGAATTCATACATCACACGACGATGTTCATTTGCAACGCCATCTAATTTAAGCTGCCATTCACGAATAGAGTATTGATTTCCTTCACATAAACGTTGAGTTGTAGAAACAAACTCTTGAATCGTAGAATTTAATACTTTTCCATTTTCATCTACTTTTACTTGTTTCACATATTTTTCTAGCTTTTCATGATTGTAACGGACAAATAATTCATCCTCTAATGATAAGTAGAATTGTGATGAACCTGGATCACCTTGACGACCAGCACGTCCTTTTAATTGAAGATCAATACGTTCACTTTCATGACGCTCTGTACCGATAACATGTAATCCACCTAGTTCTGCTACACCTTCACCAAGTGAAATATCTGTACCACGACCAGCCATATTTGTAGAAATGGTAATCATTCCTTTTTGGCCAGCAAGTGCAATCATCTCTGCCTCTTTTTCAACGTGCTTAGCATTTAGTAATTGGAATGAGATACTTTCCTTTTCTAATAACTCAGCAACAATTTCAGATTGGCGAATAGACGTTGTCCCAATCAATATTGGTTGTCCTTTTGCATGACGCGTTTTCACATCTGTAATAACAGCTTTCAGCTTTTGCTCTGTTTTCGCAAAAATCGCATCTTCATGATCAATACGGATAACTGGACGATTCGTAGGAATTTGAATAACTTCCATATTATAAACTTGTAAAAATTCTTTCGCTTCAGTTTTACCAGTTCCTGTCATACCCGATAGGATTGGATACATACGGAAGTAATTTTGAATTGTGACAGAAGCAACTGTATGATTTTCTTCTGTTGATTCTAAACCTTCTTTTGCCTCAATCGCTTGATGTAATCCATTGCTTAGTGAACGGCCTTCCATGATACGACCAGTGAATAAATCGATTAATTGTATTTCTCCGTCACGAACAATATAGTCTACATCACGTTCAAACAAAACTTCAGCACGTAATGCGTTGTGAACATAATGGAAAAGAGTCATATGTTCTAAGTCATATAAGTTATCAATTGAGAACGCTCTTTCTACTTTTGAAATACCATCCTCTGTTAATGCGATCGCTTTTGACTCTTCATCATATAAATAATCCGTATCTCTTTTAAAAGTACGAATAAATCTTGCACATAGTAAATATAAATGTGATTGTGCTGATTTTTTACCAGCGATAATTAATGGTGTTTTTGCTTCATCTATTAATACAGAATCAATTTCATCAATGATTGCATAATTGAATGGACGTTGTACTTGTTCCTCAGGTGAACTCACCATATTGTCACGTAAATAGTCAAATCCAAATTCGGTACCGATACCATATGTAATATCAGCGTTATATGCAGATTTTTTTTCTTCTATTGAAAGGTCTGGAATATTTAAACCAACAGTTAAACCTAAAAATTCATGAATTTGGCCAATTTGCTCAGAATCACGACGAGCTAAATATTCATTAACAGTAATAATGTGAACACCTTTGCCTTCAAGTGCACGAGTATACGCTGGTAATGAAGAAACTAATGTTTTTCCTTCACCAGTCGGCATTTCAGAAATGTTTCCATCTAATAATGAAAGACCACCTATTAACTGTACATCATAGTGACGCATACCAAGTGCTCGTTTTGAAGCTTCACGTACTAAAGCAAATGCTTCAACTTTCAAATCGTGAATCGTTGCTTCATTATTATTAATTTTTTGTTTCCATGTATAAGTAAACTCACGTAAAGCCTCATCAGTTTGATCTTCAAAGAATGATTCAAGTGCATTTATATCAGAAACTAGTTTTTCATATTCTTTTAATTTTCGATTGCCAATTATTTTTTGCAATGATTGGATCAAGGATGTTCCCTCCTAAGATGGTAATCTATCGTTTCTATTCT
>Ga0102589_1000720_pt1 | contig 57323 bp, 49 predicted proteins | sample AraplaMF_Col_mLB_FD_76858 | JGI IMG/M metagenome (GOLD analysis project Ga0102589, IMG submission 76858) | Arabidopsis root microbial communities from the University of North Carolina, USA - plate scrape MF_Col_mLB | ecosystem: Host-associated > Plants > Roots > Endosphere | place: USA...
CGCGCAGCCAGCTCGCGGGTCCGCTCCTCCCCCGCCAACTTGCAGTACAAAGTCAGCTCATACCCGGCGGCGATGCCGATCGCGCTCGGCCGCTCGCGCATCACGGCAAGCACGGACTCGGGCAGGCGCAACAGCGCCAGCGTCTTGTTGACCGTGCCGGCGGACATCCCGGTCAGCTCGCAGATTTCTTCTTCCTTCTGGACCTTGCCTTCATCGAGCAGCTGGCGCCAGGCGATCGCATTGTCCAGTGCCGACTGGTCCGAGCGCTGCTCGTTGAGCATGAACGACAGCCGGTAGAAGTCCAGGTCGCTCAGGTCGTCCTCGACAAAGCACTCCATCTCGAGCTTGCCGGCTGACGCCAGCGCTCGTTTGCGGTAGTGGCCGTCGATCAGGATGTAGTGGCCGGGACGCGACGTGTCCGGGGCAGCGAGGCCGGGGGTCTTCTGTCCATGCGTGGCGATCGACGCCGCACGCTCCTGCACGATGGCGGGATCATAGATCCGGCGGGCATTCAGCGGATTGTCATGAAGCTGCGCCAGCGGAATCCGCACCAGCTGCCGGCCCGTCGCCATCTCGCCAGCACTTTCAGCGCTGAAAGCGGCAGCGGCATCGTTGGTCCTGCCCTGCAGCAGGCCATTCGGATGCTGCGAAATCGCTGCCTCGGCCCGGGCAAACCGGTCCAGCGTGTCGCTGCGGTGCTTCTCTGCCACCATGCCGGCGAGCATGCCGGCCTTGAGGCTTTTCAGTTTTGTAGCCATGCCTTATTGCTCAATCAAAGACAACACTTCGTCGACCATCATGTCGACCTCCTGTACCGCCTCACGCGCCCCGGCAACGCCATGGACAGTACAGCCGATCGCCTGGCATTCGCGGAAGGCCGAGCGCGATCCAATCATCGAATTCAGAAGCGGCACCTCGCCATCGTCTCCCAGGATCTCGATCGCCTGCCGCGCGATCGACACGCGCCGCTGCACCATATTGGCCATCACCCGGATCAGCAACGTTTCATTCTGGACTTGCGCATGTTGTGCCAGCGTTTTTGCTGCGACCGCCGCCCAGAGGTCCGGAGGCGATGGCACCACCGGGATGATGGCAAGGTCGGAGATCAGCAGCGCACTGGACGGCGCCGCCGAATGGACTGCAGGCGGACAGTCGACAACGATGTAATCGTAATCGTGCACAAACTTCCGAACTTCTCGGTGCATGGCGCCGCCCGATGGCGCCAGGCCGATCACCGACGCGGGGAACGGGCGCTCATCGCTGGCCTGGGCGGCCCAGCGGGTGGCGGTGCCTTGTTCGTCCATGTCAACCAACATGGAGCGGGCACCCCGCAGGCCCAGCGTTCCCGCCAGGTGCATGCTGACCGTGGTCTTTCCGCAACCACCTTTCTGGTTGAAGACGGTGATGATTTTGGCTGCCACTGCGACCTCTCTTTCAGCGCTGAAAGCGCGGTTTGACTCTTAAGGCGCAACTGTAGCCAAAAGGAGGTGGCGCTTCAACCATTTTACAAATTTACAAAAATTTTAATGAGGTGCGAAGAAAGGCACCCGGCTTTTTTGGCAGGCGCCAGGGCTTCGACAATAAATTTGCTTGAAATGCGGGCGCCCCTGTGTCTAAAGTATTTGTAGTGCGCATTACGCCGCACATGACACCGCAATCCAAAGTGGTTATGATGCGCGCTACAGTCGAGTCAAGTCGTGTCAACCTCGTCGGCTTCCGTTCGGTATCTACGAGAACTCAACGTGCTTGAACGGTTGTTTGCGTGGTGTACTAGAACTTGCTTCGAAAAGGAAATTCTTATGGCAACCGGTACGGTCAAGTGGTTTAACGAGACCAAGGGCTTCGGCTTCATTACCCCGGACGACGGTGGTGCAGATCTGTTTGCGCACTTTTCCGAAATCCAGGGCTCTGGCTTCAAGACCCTGAAGGATGGGCAGCGCGTCACGTTTGAAGTCAAGCAGGGGCCGAAGGGTCTGCAGGCTTCGGGCATCAAGCCGGCCTGATCCAGCTGATTTGCCCGCTGCGGCAAACCTGCAACGGCGGACAAACAAAAAGGCAAGCGTTGAACGCTTGCCTTTTTTTGCGTCTGCCCTTGTGGCCGGGCGCTCAGCCCAGCTTGCGCACACTGGTACGGGACGGCTGCAGGATCAGCGCCTTGGACGAATCCGCATCGACCTTTGCGCCAGGATAGACCACCAGCACGTCCTTCAGCGCCTTGCGGAACAGCGCGCGGAACTTGCGCTCGCTTTCGGTTTCGGTGCCAAACTGCATTTGCAGGGCTTCCCAGGGGATCTCGGTGCGTCGCTGGATCGTGAAGAACCGGTAGGTCAGCCACGAATAAACGTCCAGGGCGAATGGCGACTGCTTCAGCGCCTTCAGTGCGCGCATGTCCACCGGTACCGGGCGGTTGACCAGTTCGTTGAAAAACGGCTCGGACAGCACCACAAAACTCTCGAACATCGAGCCCTGCCCCGGCTGCATCGGGTCCCACCAAGTGGACAATTGGTCGGCCAGCAGGTAGCCGACGCGGTCGATCGATAACGGCTCGTGGTTCGGGTTTTGGTTCTGGCTCGGCGTGGACTTGTTCTGCACGATCGCAATGGTCGCGGAAAACAGCCGGATCATCTGCTGGCGCACCAGCGTCATGGTGCCGCGCTTGCCGCCGGTAGCCATCGGGATACCGAGGTTGTACATGAACTCGGACAACGAATTGCCCAGCGAGATGCGCCGGTCTTCCACCGTCCCGGTGAACTCGCCCCGCTTCTTCTTCGCCATGATCTCCTTGCCGATCCAGGCAAGCATCAAGCGCGGATAGGAGCCATAGGGATAGCCCAGCGAGACCGTCTCCGACACCAGCTTCTGGCGGCCGTTGGCCGCGCGCTCGGAGCGTTGCTGCGTGAAGTAGCCAGGCTGGATCATCAGCGAGATATTGCCGCTGGTGCGCGTCCATACCGGCGGCGCGCCCTTGGGCGCCCGATATGGCAGCGTGACCTGGACGCTGGCGCGGCTGAGGAAGCCAACTTCGCCGCTTTGCCAGGCGTCCTCGCGTTCCATGGCTTGCGCCTCGTCAAACAGGCGCTGGAATTTCTCGGACGGAACCAGGCTGTTCTCGTTGCCGGGAACAATGATGCGGGAGGGTTCGGCGTCCATGTCGAGGACACTTCGATCCCCCGTGGCGGCCGGGGAGCGTTTGATGGGCATATTGGCGTGCTTCGGATTACCCGCCTTTGTACTCGAAGCCGCAAAGGTTGTCACGCAGAAACAGGTACGCTGAGGCGCTGTCCTGGTTGCCGGGGTTTTGTTATCCGGGGACTCTCATGACTGGCAGCTGGGGGGCGAACGGTGGGCAACCCGCAAGGGTTGTCCACGGTGCGCAACCCTGTGACTACCAGTAAACAATACCGATACGGGTTAACTACTTGTAAACCGTATACGTGAAGTTCAGCGCCTTGATTCATAAGGGGAAAAACCACCCCTGCGAACCCGAATCTGCGGACAAACGTACTCGATTCTGCGAAGGGCCGAACCCGAATCTGCGACGCCCCGAACCTGTATCTGCGAACCGCGCGTACTGGTTTCTGCGGGGATAACCCCGTGTTTCCACAGGCTTTTCCACAACGGCAGCATTGCAGAGCGTACCCGTTTCTGCGGCACCCCAGGCGGTATACGCCGTTTACACCGGGTTTACCGCTGGATTGCACGGCCGGGAGGCCGGCGGCCCGGGTTATCCACGCAGAAAAAGGTTCGACCCCGGGGCCGCGTTCATCCGCCTGATGCTGGCAGCGTACCCATTTCTGCGACCGATGACCCTAATCCGTACCCGTTTCTGCGCCGCGAAGAAAAAACACCTTGCTTCCGGCTCGGCGTACCTGTTTCTGCGGCGTACCCGTTTCTGCGTCAGAGCCGCCCGTACGCCGGAGTTCGGCCTGCGTACCCGTTTCTGCGTGCCCGGCCCCAGGGCGGCATTGCTACATCCGTACCCATTTCTGCGTGGATGAAAGGGGTCTGCGAATAGACGCACCGGCAAGTTTCCATTGTATATCGGCCAATCATAAAAAGCTAGCGCTCACACTCAACGTATACGTCGAGACACCGCCTTTTGAGTGGGCGTACCCGTTTCTGCGGGGAACTTCGGCTAAGCTTCGCCCCAACCAGGTCGACGCGCCTGGGAAACCCCGGACCCCGTACCCGTTTCTGCGTGTGAACGTGGCGTGCAAAGACGAACGAGGCGTACCTGTTTCTGCGGCGGCTCGTTTCAGACCTTTGAGGGATCGGGTCTTGTGCGCTGCAATAGGAGGCGTACCCGTTTCTGCGTGGCATCCGAAGCCTGTTTGTGTGGATATCTCAGCGCCGGGCCGTCACTGGCGCACCCATTGATCTGGCGGGCCCGGAAACGTGGCGATGCCAGGCGTACCTGTTTCTGCGAAGGGCGCGAGGACACGCGGGGTGGGGCCCAGAGCCGGGCGTACCCGATTCTGCGTCCCCGCCGGGGTGTGACGAGGCTCTATGGAGGCGTGGCGTACCCGTTTCTGCGTAAGTCGACCACGACCATTCCCGGATTCCAGCGCAGCAAGGCGTACCTGTTTCTGCGGACGCGGGCGTGTGGAAGGAGGGTGTGCGCAGGACCGGCGCAACGGGAGGGAGAAGCGGAGGGCGGCTGACCGGGGAACCTGGTGCCGCGGGCAGGCAGCACAAGCCGCCGGAAAACAAAAAACCCCGCCGAGGCGGGGTTATTCAGTTGCGTGGCGCGCACGTGGCGCGCCTTGGGCAACGCTTACAGCGGGGTGATGTTCGCTGCCTGCAGGCCCTTCGGACCGTTCTTGACTTCGAACTGCACACGCTGGTTTTCCTGCAGCGACTTGAAGCCGTCGGCGCGGATTTCCGAGAAGTGGGCGAAGAGGTCGTCACCACCTGCGTCCGGCTTGATGAAGCCAAAACCCTTGGCGTCGTTGAACCACTTGACGATACCGGTTTGCATGATTTGCTTTCCAGAAAAAGGATATTAAACGTCGCATGGCGCACGCGCCATCCGACAGGGGAACTCAAGGAAAGGACACCATGGACAACCGAAGTACCAGACGGTGGCTAACGAATGAACTGTTGCCTCGTCGCTTGAATCTAGCCGCGTTTATACGGGGGATTGAGGCCAGCGTCAAGTTGGGGCCAGCCCCGAACCCGCCATGCCCGGGCGCGCCGGCGCCGCGCCCAGCCTCTGTGCGCCCAGTATCCGCTCTGGGATCCGCTGTGGGATCATCACGCCTTTTGCATATCGCTTATCCGTTTGCGCCGTGACGGACCCGGCCCATGCTGGGCCAGAGTACGCTTGCCGCATGGTGGCGCGCCACCCGGCCACGGCCGCGCTGGCATGCCTGCCGCGGACACGATAACGATACCAGGAGACTCAGTCATGTCGATGCCGGAACCCGCTTCCAAGCCGGGTACGCCTTCCGTTAACCCTTCGCGCGGCCAGCCGACGCTGCTCGAGCGCCTGTTCAAGCTGCGCGAGCACCAGACTGATGTCCGCACCGAGATCCTCGCCGGCATCACCACTTTCCTGACGATGGCGTACATCATCTTCGTCAACCCGTCGATCCTGGGCGATGCCGGCATGCCCAAGGACGCGGTCTTCGTCGCGACCTGCGTGGCCGCGGCGATCGGTACGCTGATCATGGGGTTCTATGCCAATTACCCGATTGCGCTGGCACCCGGCATGGGCCTGAACGCGTACTTTGCGTACACCGTGGTGAAGGGCATGGGCTTTACGTGGGAGGCGGCGCTGGGCGCGGTCTTCATCTCGGGCTGCCTGTTCCTGCTGGTGACGCTGTTCCGCGTGCGCGAAATGATCGTCAACGGCATCCCGCATTCCATCCGCGTGGCGATCACCGCGGGTATCGGCCTGTTCCTGGCGATCGTCGCGCTGAAGAATGCCGGCATCGTGGCCGCGAGCCCGGCGACGCTGGTCACCCTCGGCGACCTGCACCAGCCGCCGGCGGTGCTGGCCATTGTCGGCTTCTTCGTGATCGTCGCGCTGGACCACCTGCGCGTGAAGGGTGCGATCCTGATCGGTATCCTGCTGACCACGTTGCTGAGCTTCGCTTTTGCCGGCAACACCTTCCATGGCGTGTTTTCGGCACCGCCTTCGCTGAGCCCGACGCTGCTGAAGCTCGATATCTCGGCGGCGCTGTCGATCGGCATCATCAATGTCGTGCTGGTGTTCTTCCTGGTCGAGCTGTTCGATGCCACCGGCACGCTGATGGGCGTGGCCAATCGCGCCGGCCTGCTCAAGGCCGGCCGCATGGACCGGCTGAACAAGGCGCTGATGGCTGACAGCACTGCCATCATGGCCGGCTCGTTCCTCGGTACGTCGTCGACGACTGCGTACATCGAAAGCGCTTCCGGCGTGCAGGCCGGCGGGCGCACGGGGCTGACCGCGGTGACAGTGGCGGTGTTGTTCCTGGCGGCGCTGTTCATCGCGCCGCTGGCGGGTACGGTTCCTGCCTATGCCACCGCGCCGGCGCTGCTGTATGTGTCCTGCCTGATGTTGCGCGAACTGCTGGAGATCGACTGGAACGACGTCACCGAAGTCGTGCCGGCGGTCATGACCGCGCTGGGCATGCCCTTCACGTACTCGGTCGCGAACGGGGTGGCGTTCGGTTTCATCAGCTACGCGGCACTGAAGCTGCTGACCGGGCGCGCGCGCAGCGTGCCGGTGATGGTCTGGATCATCGCCGCGGTCTTTGTGTTCAAGTTCTATTACTTGCCCGGCCACTAAGCATTTCTGGCGGCAAGAGCAGACGTGGGCGGCACTGGCCGCCCATTCTTTATCGCGCAGGCCCCTTGTTCCATCGCAGGAAGGCCGGAATGCCGCAAGGCGCGCAAAGCGTACCCAATTCTGCGGGCGGTCCCCAACCGCACGAGCGTTCGCAGCGTACCTGTTTCTGCGTGCTGCAATTCGATGGCCTTGGCGCGAACCATACCGCCTCGCACCGGCCAGGCTGGCTGCCGAGAGCGCTGGCATCACCCGTTCGGGGTGCGAAAAGCGTACCCGTTTCTGCGTACCATGCCGGCGAGGAAACGGCGGGCCGGCGGCACGACAGAGGGGTCGCAATCCCATTCGAAATTTAGTCCGAAATTCGGTCCGAAATTTGGCGCGAAATTCGGTCCCAAATCTGTCACAAATCAAGCCGGCAAACGGCTTCCGATGCGCCGATTGGCGGTGTGCAGGCCGGCTCATACCAAAGTATGAGATTGGGTGTAACTCACCCACTCAGGGCTGGACAAACCGCCCCAAATGCACTGAACTATAGGCGTGGCAAAGAGAGGGGCGCGGCAAGGCGCCCCTTCTTCACTCCGGTGCATGCGGCTGGATTGCCGGAGCACACCGAGCGCGCGTTGGCGCCGTCCGCCAGTAAAGGGGGCAGCTCGGATGAGATCGCCAGACAAGGCGGCAAGGCCACGACCAGGGAGCGTGCGGGAAAAACACGTGCGCCACGCAGACATTAATAATTCCAAGACTGACAAGTGGTATCCGCAGACGTGTAGTGCCGGGGGATGTTGTTCAACGGGGATAATCATGACCGCAGGAGAGATCCGGCGACCCGCAATCGGGCCAGTCAGGGAGTCAATAAGCCGATCCACTAGCCGATCCATTCACCACGCCTGGGCTGCTCTGGGGGAAGCCGCAGGTGAAACGCCCGCAAACCGCGCCAGCCGTGACGGCGCCGCTGCCGACGTGGCGGCCCTGCTGGCTGACGACACTGCGCTCAGCGACAGCGCGCGTGCCGCGGTGGAAAACCTGCTGCGCCGCCACCGCCTGCTGGAGGGTGAACTGGCGCGCCAGCGCGCCATGCTGCAGGAATGGATCCTGAGCCAGCTCACCTACAAGTCGCTCTACTACCAGTACTCCGGACAGACCCCCGAGGCACCCCGCGTAGAGCTGATGCGTGAGAAGGAGGCGGTGCGGCGACGCATCCGCGAACAGCTCCAGTGCGGCAGCTATCTCGCCGCGCCCGAGGAGCCGGCCCGCAGTCTGTCCACCTCGTGATACCGACGTTGCTCGCGGGCGCCAACCCGCAGCCAGTCCAGCCCCAGTCCGCGCCACGGCCACCGGCCCCCGCGCGGTCCACAGGTGCCGGAACCAAGAACAAGCCAAACGTCCGGGAGATCGTGATGGACCGACTGTGCAAGGCGTCACGCACTGCGCAGATCGTGGTCGTGTCGCGTCATGAAGATTTTGGGTTTGACCCGTCCAGCTTCGGCCCGGGATGGGAACTGCGCCGCGTGCAGCAGATGCGCGACGTCGAACGCGTGGTACGCGCGAGCCCGCCGAGCGCGGGCGTGATCGACCTGCAGGACGAATACAGCGATGCCGAGCTCGGCCAGCTCGAACTCGCGCTACAGCATCTGCATGTCACCTGGGTGGCCATCACCTGCGACGCGATGCTCGCCGACGAGCGCGTGCGCCGGCTGATCCGCGACTACTGCGTGGACTACGTGCGCACGCCGTTCTCGGTGCAGGAGCTGATCTACACGCTCAAGCACGCGCATGGCATGGCGTCGCTGCATGGCGCGCGCCCGCAGGAGACGACGGCGTCGCGCGGCACCATGATCGGCGAGTGCGCGGCCATGCGAGCCATGTTCCGCTCGCTGGCCAAGGTGGCGCACAACGAGGCGCCGGTATTCATTTCCGGCGAATCCGGTACCGGCAAGGAACTGGCCGCGCAGGCGATCCACGATGCCTCGAGCCGGCGCAAGGGGCCGTTCATCGCCATCAATTGCGGTGCCATTCCCTCGCACCTGGTGCAGTCGGAACTGTTCGGCTACGAGAAAGGCGCGTTCACCGGCGCCAACCAGCGCAAGATCGGCTGGATCGAGCAGGCGCAGGGCGGCACGCTGTTCCTCGACGAGATCGGCGACCTGCCGCTGGAAAGCCAGGTGGCGCTGCTGCGTTTCCTGCAGCAGGGCACCATCACGCGCCTGGGCGGGCACCAGTCGATCCCCCTGAACTTGCGCATCATCTCGGCCACGCACGTGGACCTGGTGGCCGCGCAGGGCGACGGGCGCTTCCGCTCCGACCTGTTCCACCGGCTGTGCGTGCTGACACTGAGCATTCCGCCACTGCGCGAGCGCGGCGAGGACATCCTCCAGCTGGCCAACGCCGTGCTGGCCGAGCACGGGCACGAGGCGCACCGGCGCATCCGCGGCTTCTCGGCATGCGCGACCCAGGCCATGATGCAGTACGCGTGGCCGGGCAACGTGCGCGAGCTGATCAACCGCGTGCGCCGCGCCATCGTCATGACCGACAACCGCAAGATCACGGCCGAGGACCTGCAGCTGCACGGCGGCGCCGAACTGCCGCGCAAGACCCTCGACGCGATCCGCGAGGAGGCCGAGCGCGAGGCGATCCGCAACGTGATGGCCAGCCATGGCTTCCACGTGGTGCCGGCCGCGCGCGAGCTCAACGTGTCGCGTGTAACCCTGTACCGGCTGATGCACAAGCACAATATCCGCGTGGAAAGCCAGCCCGCCGCGGGCGAGTAAGCGGCAACGACGCTTCGCAAGCGACGGTCGCCGCCGCGCCGCTCTTGAGCGGAGCGCCACGCTGTCGGGCACCAGGCAGCGCGCCACAGGAAAGGGGAACCGCCGACGTCCGCTCGCCGGTTCCGCCTTTCCCCGTGCCCGCTGGCACGTCAGCGCACAAGCGCGCGGGGCTGGCCGGCCCCGCCTCCCCCAACGGCCCCATCCGCCGGGGCGGCCGCGAGATTCATGCTGATCTTGCCGCGCGGCGTGCGCGGCGGGCCGTTGTCATCCCGTTGCAGCCACGGCGGCGCGTCGCGCCGATCCGGGTAGTCGCGCGCCTGCCGGCCGCCTTGCGGTGCCGCAGGTGCGGCCGTGCCCGGCGAGGTGTCCTGCTGCATATGCAGTTCGCCCCAGGCCCAGCCGAAGCCGCGCACATACACATCATTGCTGACCGCCGCGTGGCTGTTGGCGCTGGCGTCGTCGGGACGATCGAACCAGGCATAGCTGGCTGCCATGGCAGGGGCCGGGAAGACCGCCAAGGCGGCCAGCATGCCTGCGACAGGAATTGCGGCTTTCATGGCGTCTCCTCCTTGTGGAAAAAAGTGCCCGCCGGGGGACGGAGCACAAATCCGCGCGGGCATGCCGGCTGGCTGCCCCTCTTGATTCCGCGCCGGCTCCGGTCAGGCGCGCCGCTTTCCGGCCGGGCGCCTGCAGGCTGCGCGCGTGCAGGCCGGACCGCTGGCCCCCCGCGCTCCGCCGGGGCACGGTGCGCTGGCCGTGTCTAGCTGTGCCGGCTCGACCCGCGCGCGCGGATAGGGCAGCAGTGGCGGCGAAAGCAGGTCCGTCACCGTAGGCGGCGGGCCCGCCAACCGGTATGAGCGCCGGCGCGCCGTCATGCGTGAAGGCGGTTGACGCATGGCTGGTCTCTCTCCGCAGTGGTAGCTCGATGATCCGGACGCGCGCGGCGTCCCCTGCGGATGCTGAGCGACAAGTGTGCCAATGGCCGCAAAGGCTTGTGCCATGCGGGTTTGCGGCCCGCCCGGGGGCGCCGTACGCGGCCGCGGCGGCGGCGCCGGGCCATTCGGTTTCGCTATTGCAACGCGTGCGGCGAGCGCCACCGCTGGCCGCGCCTGCGCATGTGCGCGCGTGGCCGCCTGACACGCACGCCGGGTGCGGGATAGCGCGCCCAGGCAGCGGCGCATTCCCCGCACTGCACCGGGTTGCATCTTTGAAACCGGAGTTACATCAGCCTTGCATTCGCGTAACACGGGGAACACCGACGAGCCAGCGCGCTGCCCGCGCGGCGCCGGGGGCAGCGCACGGCGCAGCACGCAGAAACGGGTACGCAGCGGCGGCAGCGGCTGCCGCGATCGTCAGCGAGCCTGTCCCGGCGGAGTGGGTGCCGGCGGCATGGTGGGAGTGTCAGCGGAGGACGAGGTCGTGGCAGTGCCCGAGATGGGTTTGGGGCCGGGCTGGCTGCGCTCGCAGCCGGCAACGCCCAGCATCCCGACCACAAGCATGGCGGCCACCGGTCGTGCGGAGAGGAAACGGGTCACGGATGCCTCCTTGCGCCGGCGCGCTGGCACGGGATGCGCCGGCAGGTGTGCCTGGTCTTACTGTAGCAGGTCGCCTCAGGGGTGCCGCTTGGGCAAGCCGCGCGATGCGCAGTATGATGAACGCAAGCACCCTCGCTGCCGGAGCGTCCCGCGGCCGCTCGCCAGGCGTTCCGGTTACCCGTTCCTGCGTACCAGGGCTCCCGAACCGGGGCATACCAAAGGCCGTGACCGACAACACCGAACATCGCACCGAACATCGACCCGCATCGTCCCCCGGCAGCGGTGCCCCGCAGCCTCGACTCCATCGACCTCACTGGCTGCCGGACCGCCACACCGGCGCGCGCACGCTGCGCGTGGTCACCGCGGCGGTCGCCTCGTGGTTTGACCACCGCGCCGCCAGCAAGGGCGCGGCGCTGTCCTTCTACATGCTGTTCTCGCTGGCGCCGATCCTGGTGCTGGTGATCTCGATAGCCGGGCTGTTTTTCGGCGCCGAGGCGGCGCGCGGCGAGATCTTCACCCAGATCGAAGGGCTGGTCGGCGAACAGGGCGCCACGGCGATCCAGCAGATCCTGGCCGCCACGCACCGCGCCGGCGGCAGCGGCATGGCCGCGCTGATCGCCATGGGCATCCTGTTTGTCGGCGCCACCAGCGCCTTTGCCGAACTCAAGAGCAGCCTCGACGACATCTGGCATGTGCCGGTGCCCAAGACCGCCGGCTGGCAGACGCTGCTGCGCGCGCGGCTGCTGTCGTTCAGCCTGGTGCTGGTGCTGGCCTTCATGCTGCTGGTGTCGCTGATCGTCAACGCCGCGCTGGCGGTGGTCGAACGCATCTGGGGTCAGCTGTGGACGCAATCCTGGTTCGCCCCGGTGGCAGACGTGATTTCGACGGCGTTTTCCTTTGCGGTCGTGACCGCGCTGTTCGCCGTGATCTTCAAGATGCTGCCCAACGCGCGCATTGCCTGGCGCGACGTGACCATGGGCGCCATCATCACCGCGCTGCTGTTCTCGGTGGGAAAGCGGCTGATCGGCCTCTATCTGGGAAATAGTGCGGTGGCCTCCTCATACGGCGCGGCGGGCTCGGTGGTGGCGCTGATGCTGTGGATCTACTATTCGGCGCAGATCTTCTTCTTCGGCGCCGAGCTGACGCGCCAGTACGCGCTGCAGTTCGGCAGCCTGCGCGGCGTGCCAGGCATGGGAGGGGAGGGGGATGGCAAGCGCGAAGGCAAAACCCCGGCCTGGCCCGCAAACCGGTAAAATAGCGCCCCATTCCTTCCGTAAGTCCCGCATGGCCCGGCGCAGTGCCGCCTGCGGCGGCGCCGGTCGGGGTGCCGGCTCATGCCGCATCCTCTACTCCCTCTACCTATTCCCAGCCAGATTCCGTGAGCTCGCTCGTATCCGAAATTGCGCGTCGACGCACCTTTGCCATCATCTCCCACCCCGACGCGGGCAAGACGACCCTGACCGAAAAGCTCTTGTGGTTCGGCGGCGCCATCCAGGTCGCGGGCGAGGTGCGTGCGCGCAAGGCCGACCGACATGCCACTTCCGACTGGATGGAGCTGGAAAAGCAGCGCGGCATCTCGGTGACCTCGTCGGTGATGCAGTTTCCGTATGGCCGCGGGCATGGCAGCAACAGCGCGGCCGGCAACGCGCAGGAGAATATCGTCAACCTGCTCGACACGCCGGGCCACGAGGACTTCTCGGAAGACACCTACCGCACGCTGACGGCGGTCGATTCGGCCGTGATGGTGATCGACTCGGTCAACGGTGTGGAAGCGCAGACCATCAAGCTGCTCAACGTCTGCCGCCTGCGCGACACGCCCATCCTCACTTTCATCAACAAGCTCGACCGCGAGGGCCGCTCGCCGATCGAGCTGCTCGATGAAATCGAAGACGTGCTGCAGATCCAGTGCGCGCCGATGACCTGGCCGATCGGCATGGGCAAGCAGTTCCGCGGCGTGTACCACCTGATCGACGACAAGGTGCAGCTGTTCGACCCGAAAGGCGACAAGGGCACCGCGGCGATCCTGGACGGCCTGGACAACCCGGAACTCGACCGCATCCTCGGCAGCCAGGCCGACGAGCTGCGCGTCGAGATCGAACTGGTGCGCGGCGCGTCGCACATCTTCGACAAGGAGGCGTTCCTCGCCGGCAAGCAGACCCCGGTCTACTTCGGCTCGGCGATCAACAACTTCGGTGTGCAGTCGCTGCTGGACGCGCTGTGCGAGCTCTCGCCGCCGCCGCTGGCGCGCAACACCGACACGCGCGTGGTCGAGCCGAACGAAGGCAAGTTCACCGGCTTCGTCTTCAAGATCCAGGCCAACATGGACCCGCGCCACCGCGACCGCATTGCCTTCGTGCGCGTCTGCTCGGGCCGCTTCGAGCGCGGCATGAAGCTGCTGCACGTCTCCGCCGGCAAGACCGTGGCGATCAACAACGCCATCACCTTCATGGCGCAGGACCGCAACACGACGGAAGAGGCCTACGCCGGCGACATCATCGGCGTGCCCAACCACGGCACCATCCGCCTGGGCGATGTCTTCACCGAGGGCGAGCCGCTCAAGTTCACCGGCATCCCGTCGTTCGCGCCGGAATTCTTCCGCCGCGCGCGCCTGAACAACCCGCTCAAGGTCAAGCAGCTGCAGAAGGGCCTGCAGCAGCTGGCGGAAGAGGGCGCGACGCAGATGTTCCGTCCGCTCGTCTCCAACGACCTGGTGCTGGGCGCGGTGGGTATCCTGCAGTTCGACGTGGTGGCGCACCGGCTCGAGCACGAGTACGGCGTCGATGCCATCTTCGAGTCGCACGAGTGCGCCACGGCGCGCTGGCTCAAGGGTTCGCCGGCGGAGATCGAGAAGCTGATCGCCAAGGCCGGGCATAACGTGGCGCTGGACGGCGCGGGCGACCATGTTTACCTGGCGCCGAGCATGGTGAACCTGCGGCTGACGCAGGAACGGTTCCCGGAGCTGCAGTTCCTGGAGACGCGCGAGATCGTCTGAGCGCGTACCGAAGCTAAAAAAACGGCTCGCCTTGGCGAGCCGTTTTCTTGTCCGGAAGTCTGCTCAGTACGCCAGCGACGCCTGGATATAGAACGTCCGCGGCATCCCCACGTACTTGCCCGCATTGTTGTCGGTGGAGCGTGTGAAATAGCGCTTGTCGAACAAATTCTTCACGCCCACGGCCACCTTCAGGTTCTGCGCCGACTTGCCGAAATCGTAGCCCAGCCGCATGTTCAGCAGCGCGTAGCCCGGAATATCGCCCAGCGCGCCATTGGCGCTCTCCGCGGTCTGGTACGTGGTCGACGTGCTCGGGTCGCCCGGCGAATGCTGCTTGGACTGCGCGTAGCCGTCGATATTGAAGGCCCAGCGGTTGCGCGCATAGCGCATGCCCACAGTGGCCACATGGCGAGAATAGAACGGCAGGTCGCGCCCGGCGAAGTTGCCCTGGTTGTAGGTGGCTTCGGTGAAGGTGTAGGTCGCGTACGCCGACAGGCCGGCCAGCGACTTGTCGAGCGCGCCGAAGTCATAGCGCAGCGACGATTCCACGCCGCGGTGCGTGGTGGCGCCGAGGTTGGTCCACGCATCCGGCGCGCCGCCGGTGCCGCCACGCAGCTGCAGCTCGTCGTCGAAGTCGATGTTGAACAGCGTCAGCTCGCCGCCCCAGCCGTTGCTGTTGAAGTGCGTGCCGATTTCATACGTCTTCGCCTTCTCGGGCGTCAGGCCGTTGGTGGTCTGCGCGATCTGGAAATACTGCAGCGGCCCGAACGAGACGCCGGCGTTGGCGAACAGCTTCCACTGGTCGCTGACGTGGTACATCACCGCCAGCGACGGCAGCGGCTCGTCGGACGAGACATCATTGCGCGCGCCGGTGAAGTTGTCGGTCACGTACGAACGGATGAATTCGTAGCGCAGGCCTGGCGTGATGGTCCAGCTGCCGACGTTGATGGTGTCGTCGACATAGACCGCGTTGGCGGTGGTGCCGCCCGTGCGCGACTGGTAGACCGGCGACGGCAGCGTGGTGGGATCGATGGTGCCCGGGGTGTAGAACACCGTGCGCGAGGCCTTCTCGTCGCTGGCTTCGCGCAGGAAGCGGTAGCCGACGCTGACCTCGTGGCTCATGTTCTCGCCGCGGAACAGCTGCGAATAGCGCGGCTCGATCGCAAACGTATGGTAGTTGCGCGGCGCCGAGGTCAGGCGACGCAGGTTGGCATTTGCGCCCGTGCCTTGCTGCTCGATATTGCTGCCGCGGAAGCTGTCGGTGTAGTACGTCAGCACCTCGAACTTGCGGTTGTTGTCGTTGTGGCTGTACTTCAGGCTGAAGTCGTTGCGGCGGCCGTCGAAATTGTCGTAGGGCCGCACCGACTGGAAAGGATCGGCCGCGTACTGTGCTGGCGTGAGGCCGCCGGGCATGCCGGCCCGGCCCTCGTAGTAGTGGAAGGCCGCGCTCAGTTCGTCGGTCTTCGAGATCCGGTAGTTGCCCTTGAGCATCAGGTCGTCGATATTGACGTGGTCGTTGCTCTCGCGATAGCCGTTGCCATGGATGCCCGAGTACAGCAGCGCGCCGCCCAGCCCGTTGTCGTTGGTGCCGCCGATGAACGCGGTCGGGTTGGTCTTGACGCTGCCGCCGTGGCTGTAGATGTCGGTCGAGACCGAGGCATCGGCCGCGAAGGTCTTCGGGATCGACCGCGTCGCGAAGTTGATGATGCCGCCCACGTTCTGCGGGCCGTAGCGCACCGAACCCGCGCCGCGCACCACGTCGATGCTTTCCAGGTTGCCCAGCGACAGCGGTGCCATCGACAGCTGCGGCTGGCCATAGGGGGCCACCGCCAGCGGCACGCCGTCCATCAGGATGGTCGAGCGCGGCGACAGGCGCGCGGTCAGGCCGCGCACGCCCACGTTGAGCGACACATCGCTGCCGCCGGTGCCGTTGTTCTCCTGCACCTGCACACCCGGGACGCGGCGCAGCACCTCGCGGACGTTGTTGGCGCCGGCTTCCTGGAAGGTCTCGCGGTCGACGATGGTGCGGGCGCCGGGATGCTCCAGCACCTTGGCTTCATCGGCGTCTTCGAGCCAGTTGCCGACCACGGTGACGGCATTGAGGGTGGTTTCCGCGCTGGCGCCGCCGGCGGCGGTGGCCGTGGCGGCAGTCTGGGCGTGGACGGGGAGGGCGAACAGCAGGGCGGCGCCGATGGCACCGCCGGTGAGACGGAAAGCGGGCTGCAAGATGAGGATCCTGGAAAGGGCAGCGCAGTCCACTGGCGGATGCGCCGAATGGGGCCGGATTATAAGTGCGAGTGATTCTCAGATGCGATTAGCCAGATCAAACCGGGACGTTTGTGGCATCTATGCATCAATGTTGATACATTGGGAGCACAAAATATGGCAAAAAGGCCACATAAAATGATCAGCGAATCACGTCGCATGCATGTGTATGCACTAATTCAGCAGTCACCGTAAAATCCTGGCTTTGTGCCGTCGCCTTGCCGCGGCGATTGCCGCGCCGGTATCGCTGTGGCGCCTGTATGGCCGCCCCCTCGCTGTCTGACCCGCCCTCCCGCATCCATGTCTTCCCCTGCCACCGTCCCGGCCGCCGAGCCGGATAGCGTCTTCGGCGACGCCGTGTTCCGCCGTTACTGGTTCGCACGCCTGTGCACCACCATCGGCTACCAGATCTTTACCGTGGCGGTGGGCTGGCAGATGTATGACCTGACGCGCGACCCGCTGATGCTGGGGATGGTCGGGCTGGTGCAGTTCCTGCCATCGGTGGTGCTGATCCTGATGTCCGGCCACGTTGCCGACCGCTTCGACCGGCGCCGCATCGTGCGCACCTGCCAGTCGATCGAGGCGCTGCTGGCCGCCGGCATGGCTGTGGCCAGCCTCACCGGCTGGATCGACAGCCACCACATCTTTGTCTTCGTTGCGCTGATCGGCGCGACGCGCGCGTTCGAGAACCCCACGCTGCAGGCGCTGCTGCCCAGCGTGGTGACGCCGCGCCAGCTGCCGCGCGCGGTGGCGCTGGCCAGTTCCGCCGGGCAGACCGCGATCATCATTGGCCCGGCCATCGGCGGCTTTGCCTACGTGGCGGGCCCCGGCGTGGTATATGCACTGAGCGCGACGCTGTTCATCATCGCGGCGGTGCTGGTCAGCGGCATTACTCCGCGCCAGGCCGCTCAGCGGCTGACCGCGCCGGTCAGTGTCAGCACGGTGTTTGCCGGCTTTGCCTATATCCGCAGCCGGCCGGTACTGCTGGGAGCGATCTCGCTGGACCTGTTCGCGGTGCTGCTGGGCGGCGCGGTGGCGTTGCTGCCGATCTACGCGCGCGACATCCTGCATACCGGGCCGTGGGGCCTGGGACTGCTGCGTTCGTCGCCGGCGGTCGGTGCGCTGGTCATGGCGCTATGGCTGGCGCGCCACCCGCTGAACCGACGCGCCGGGCGCATCATGTTCGGCGCGGTTGCGCTGTTCGGCGTCGCCACGGTGGTGTTCGGGGTATCGACGTGGCTGCCGCTGTCGATGGTGGCGCTGGTAGTGCTGGGGGCCTCGGACATGATCAGCGTGGTGGTGCGCTCGACGCTGGTCCAGCTCGATACGCCCGACGACATGCGCGGGCGGGTCGGCGCGGTCAACTCAGTATTCATCGGCGCCTCCAACCAGCTGGGCGAGTTTGAATCCGGCGTGACCGCGGCGCTGTTCGGCCCGGTAGGCGCGGTGATCCTTGGTGGGGTCGGCACGGTGCTGGTGGTGGCAGTGTGGATGCGGCTGTTCCCGGCGCTGGCCTCGCGTGACCGGCTGCACGAACACGTCATCTGAAATTCGGCGGGCCACCCGCCGTGAAATCAGCCGCCACGGCCGCTCCGATGTCGCGGCCGCCCGCAAAGCGTACCCATTTCTGCGTAACCCCGGCCGCGCGGCTGGCGGTATAGTCGAGCGTTGCGCCGCGGACTTCCGGCCAACTTTCGTCGCTGAAAGTTGCCGCCACGCTCCGTCCCGAAACGCCTCACTGCCGATCCGCCCCGCCACATGGCCACCCCGTCCGACCCGCTCCAGCGCCACGCGGTCTTTGCCGCGCTCACCGGCTCGCGCGCGTCGCTCGAGCGCGCGGCCGTGCTGGGTGATGGGCTGGGCCTGGCGCTGTGGCGCAACCGGGACGACGATACCGCCTACGCCCGTCCCGGCCATCACACTATTTCGGTCTACCTCGAAGGCGGCCTTGGCACCTACCGGCGCGACCAGCCTGGCAACAAAGGCGCGCCCGGACGGCTCTGCCTGTTGCCGGCGGACCATGACTCGCGCTGGCACGTGGGTGGCCCACAGCGATTCGTTCACCTGTATTTCAGGCCGGAGATGCTGGCCTGGCACTGCGTGCGCCTGCTCGACCGCGAGCCGCGTTCGGTGGCGCTGCGCGACCTGACCTTTGCCGACGATCCGTTCCTGTACGCATTGAGCCAGCGGCTGGCGGCGCTCGACTGGCGCCAGCCCGAGGCGCGCATGGCCGGCAACGCGCTGGCGCATGAGGCCGTCAGCCACCTGGTGCTGCACCACGCCGGGCGCGCTGCGCCGATGGACTGGCGTGGCGGACTGTCGGTGCAGGCGAGGCGCACGGTGCGCGACTGGATCGAGAGCCATCCCGCGCACAACCCGACCCTGGGTGAACTGGCCGCGCTGGCGGGCCTGTCGGAATTCCACTTCGCGCGCATGTTCCGGGTTTCGTTCGGCATGCCGCCCCATGCCTGGATCCTGCGGGCGCGGCTCGAGCGTGCCCGCCAGCTGCTGGCCGAGACGCGGCCTGGCCTGCACGAAGTGGCCGCGCGGGCGGGGTTTGCCTCGGCCAGCCACCTCAGCCACCGCTTCCGTGCCGCGTTCGGGGTCACGCCCGGCACCTGGCGGGCGGGGTTGTCGTCCTCCGTGTGAATCGCCGCGGGCCCCTGCCGGGCACGGGCTGGCGCGGCGGCGCGGGGGCCTTTCCAGATTGCGCGGGAAACCAATTGGCGCCTGGGTTGTCACCTGTACTGTGGCGTGTGCCTGGCCTTTGTCGGTGATCGTCCGACATCCTGCGCTCAAAAGACATCAATTCCTGGGAAGTTTTGGCGGATCATCGGTTATCGACGAGGCACCGCATTCCCGTGACCGCACGCAGAAACGGGTACGCCCCACCCGCGCCGCCGCAAATCAACAACCCCAAACGGAGTCGCCCTCATGGACCTGAACTTCCTCGATGCCAACAAGCTGGAGGCGGGCTGGGCCTACCTGGTCCAGTTCGCCATCAACCAGGGCATGAACTGCCTGGCCGCGATCCTGATACTGCTCGCCGGCTGGTGGCTGTCCGCACGCGTGGCCAGCGCGGCCCGGCGCGCGCTGGGCGGCACCCACGTGGACGAGACCATGCGGCCGCTGCTGGCCAATGCGCTGCAGTGGATGGTGCGCGTGCTGACCATCGTGCTGGTGCTGTCGCAGTTCGGCGTGCAGACCGCCAGCATCATCGCAATGCTCGGTGCCGCGGGCCTGGCCATCGGCCTGGCGTTGCAAGGCACGCTGCAGAACATCGCCGCTGGCATCATGCTGGTGCTGCTGCGGCCATTCCGCGTGGGCCAGTACATCGATGCGCAGGGCGTGGCGGGAACGGTGCGCGAGACAGGCCTGTTCATGACCGAGCTCACCACGTTCGACGGCGTCTGCCTGCGCGTGCCCAACGGCAAGCTGTGGGGCAGCGCGATCACCAACTACAGCGAGAATGCCACGCGTCGCGCCGATATCGAGGCCACCGTGACCTTCGACAGCGATGTGCAGCGCAGCCTCGAAGCGCTGCGCGGGATGCTGGCGAGCGAGCCGCGCCTGCTGTCCGAGCCGCGCCCTGAGGCCATGGTGGTCAACTACACGCAGCAGGGCATCACGCTGAACGTGCGCTACTGGGCTTCGAACGACGACTACTGGAACGTGCGCTTCGCCTTCTACGAGCGCATCAAGCAGGTGCTGGAGCAAGCGGGCAGCAAGCTGGCGGTGCCGATCCAGGAACTGCACGTGCCAGGCGCGGGCTCGGTGCCGGGCGCCGTGAAGGTGTCCGACGGCGCGGCGCCTGCACGCACCGCCGGCGCCGCGCCGCGACAGCCCGTGCAGCGGCTCGGCTAGGCGGCGGCGCTGCCTTCGTCGGCAAACAGCGTGCAGGCGCCGCTTTCGGCCGTGCTCACATTGTTGCGGAACGCCGCGAACAGGTCGCGGCCGACGCCGTGCCGGTTGGCACTGAGATCGGGGTGGGCGGCCTCTCGAGCGCGCCATTCGTCGTCCGGCACCAGTACCTCGAGCACGCCCGCGGGCGCATCCACGCGCATCAGGTCGCCGGTGCGCACGCGTGCGAGCGCGCCGCCGCGCAGCGCTTCCGGACAGACGTGGATCGCGGCCGGCACCTTGCCCGAAGCCCCCGACATGCGCCCGTCAGTCACCAGCGCCACATGGAAGCCGCGGTCCTGCAGCACCGTCAGCGTCGGCGTCAGCTTGTGCAGCTCGGGCATGCCGCACGCGGCCGGGCCCTGCCACGGCAGCACCGCGACAAAGTCGCGTTCCAGCTCGCCGCGCTTGAACGCGTGCAGCACGTCGTCCTGATGCTCGAACACGATTGCCGGCGCCTGCACCACCTGGTGCTCCGGCTTGACCGCCGAGGTCTTGATCACCGCGCGGCCCAGCTTGCCGTCCAGCACCTTGATGCCGCCGTCCGGCAAGAACGGCTGGCCGGCACTGCGCACGATGCTGTCGTCGAGCGGCGCCGCGGGGCCGTCAATCCAGCCCAGCTTACCGTCGCGCAGCACGGGCTCGCGTGTGTAGTCCTCCAGCCCGCGGCCGAAGATGGTGGTCACATCGTTGTGCAGCAGCCCCAGCGACAGCAGGCCGCGGATCACCACAGGCAGCCCGCCGGCGGCCTGGAACTGGTTCACGTCGGCCTTGCCGTTGGGGTACACGCGCGCCAGCAGCGGCACTACCGCGGACAGTTCGTCAAAGTCGTCCCACCCCAGCACGATGCCGCCCACGCGCGCCATCGCAATCAGGTGCAGCGTGTGGTTGGTCGAGCCGCCAGTGGCGAGCAGCCCGACGATGCCGTTGACGAAGGCGCGTTCGTCCAGCACCTCGGCCACTGGCGTGTAGCGCTCGCCGCCATGCACCAGCTTGAGCGCCTGGCGCGCGGCCTCGCGCGTCAGCGCCTCACGCAGCGGCGTGCCGGGGTTGACGAAGGCGGTGCCCGGCAGGTGCAGCCCCATCATTTCCATCAACATCTGGTTGGAATTGGCGGTGCCGTAGAAGGTGCAGGTGCCGGGGCCGTGGTAGGAGCGGGTCTCGGCTTCGAGCAGTGCTTCCCTCCCGATCTTGCCTTCGGCATAGAGCTGGCGCGTGCGCGCCTTCTCGTCGTTGCTGATGCCGGTGGTCATCGGCCCGCCCGGCACGAACACCGCCGGCAGGTGGCCGAACGACAGCGCGCCCATCACCAGCCCCGGCACGATCTTGTCGCACACGCCCAGATACAGCGCGGCGTCGAACATCTGGTGCGACAGCGCTACTGCGGAGGCCAGCGCGATCACGTCGCGCGAAAACAGCGACAGGTCCATGCCGTCCTGGCCCTGCGTCACGCCATCGCACATCGCCGGCGTGCCGCCGGCGAACTGCGCAGTGCCACCGGCCTCCAGCGCCGCCTCCTTGATCCACTGCGGATAGGCCGCCAGCGGCTGGTGCGCCGACAGCATGTCGTTATAGGCGGAGACGATCGCCAGATTGGGCCGCTGGTCGGCCTTCAGGCGGATCTTGGCTTCGTCAGGCATTGCGGCCACCGCGTGGGCCAGGTTGGTACAAGAGAGCTGGGCGCGTTCCACTTTCTGCCCGGCCATGGCGCGGGTGCGGTCCAGGTAGGCCTGGCGCGTGGCGGCACTGCGGGAGACGATGCGGGCGGTGACCCGCTCGAGCACTGGATGACGTGGCATGGGGTTCTCCTGCGGGGGAGCTTTCAGCCTAGCGCACTTTGCCGGACGCTGCACGCCGGAGGCCTGCCCGTGGTCCACGCGAACCACGCAGAAATGGGTACGCTTGCCTCGCCAAGCCGTAGCGACTCACGTAAACTGGCCGCAACACGGCCCGCCATCGGGCGCTGGCCGCGACAACTCGAATCCTCAAGGAGCGCAGGGTGAGCATGCCTGATTTCGACATGGTGCTGTTCGGCGGCACCGGCGACCTGGCGCGGCGCAAGCTGCTGCCTTCCCTGTTCGACGCGCACCACGCCGGCCTGCTGCATCCCGCCGCGCGCATCCTCGCCACCGGCAGCCAGCCGTTGTCGACCGGCGACTACCTCGCATCGCTGGAGCAGACCGTGCGGCCCGCGCTGGCCCATGCGCCGCCGGAGTCATGGGAAAAGTTCTGCGCGCGCATCAGCTACGTGCAGGCCGACGCACGCGTGCCCGCGCATTTCGACGCGCTGGCCGACAAGGTGCTGTCGCGCAAGCCGGAAGTGGTGGTGTGCTATCTCGCCACGGCGCCGCACCTGTTCGTGTCGATCTGTGAACAGCTTGCGCGCACGGGCCTCAATACGCGCACGGCGCCCAACGTGCCGAACGTGCCGAACGTGCCCAACGTACGTATCGTGCTGGAAAAACCGCTGGGCCACGACCTCGAATCGAACGAGGCGATCAACTCGGCGGTGGCGAATTTCTTCGCCGAAGAGCAGATCTACCGCATCGACCATTACCTCGGCAAGGAGTCGGTGCAGAACCTGATGGCGATCCGCTTCGGCAATGCCCTGTTCGAGCCGCTGTGGCGGCGCGAGTGGGTGCAGGACGTGCAGATCACCATCGCCGAAGAGCTCGGCGTGGAGACGCGCGGCGACTTCTATGACCAGACCGGCGCGCTGCGCGACATGGTGCAGAACCACCTGCTGCAGCTGCTGTGCATGGTGGCGATGGAGCCGCCCGCCAGCCTTTCGGAAGACGCCATCCGCGACGAGAAGATCAAGATCCTGAAGGCGCTCAAGCCGATCACGCCGCAGGACGTCGCCGAAAAGACCGTGCGCGGGCAGTACCGCGCGGGCGCCATCGGCGGCAAGCCGGTGCCGGGCTACACCGATGAGGCCGGCATCGCGCCCGACAGCCGCACCGAGACCTTTGCCGCGATCAAGGCCGAGATCGCCAACTGGCGCTGGGAGGGCGTGCCGTTCTACCTGCGCACCGGCAAGCGCATGCAGGCGCGCGTGGCCGAGATCGTGATCCACTTCCGCGACGTGCCGCACGCGATCTTCCCGCGCCCGCTGACGCTGTCGCCGCAGAACCGGCTGGTGATCCAGCTGCAGCCCGAAGAAAGCATCCGGCTGTATTGCCTGGTCAAGCAGCCTGGCGACACGCTCGAGCTGACGCCGACCTCGCTCGACCTAGACTTCGCCAACTCGTTCAAGGTGCGCCGCGCCGGCGCCTACGAGCGGCTGCTGCTGGACGTGATCCGCGGCCGGCTGGGTTTGTTCGTGCGCCGCGACGAGCAGGTGCAGGCGTGGCGCTGGGTCGAGCCCATCATCGATACCTGGGAAGCCAGCACGGTCCCGCCCAAGCCCTATACCGCCGGCACCTGGGGCCCGGCCGCGTCGTCGGCGCTGATGTCGCGCGACGGCGCCTTGTGGCACGAAGAAGCCTGAACCAGAGGAAACGACATGCGCCTGTTCGAACATCCCACCCCGATGGACCAGGCCGAGGCATTGGCCATCTCGATCAGCAATGCGCTCGAACTCGCCATCCGCGTCAACGGCTGGGCGGTGCTGGCGGTATCCGGCGGACGCTCGCCGGTGCCGATGTTCGAGCGGCTGCGCTACCGCCCGCTGCGCTGGGAAGCGGTGACGGTGACGCTGGTCGACGAACGCGTGGTGCCGCCCGACCATCCCGACAGCAATGCCGCGCTGGTGCGCGCGCACCTGCTGCGCGAGGCCGCCGGCAGTGCCGCCTTTATCCCGCTGGTGGCCGATGCACAGGACGTGGCCGACCCGGCCGCGGCGGTGGCGCGCGCGAATCGGGCGTTCCGCCAGCCTGACGTGGTGGTGCTCGGCATGGGTGAGGATGGCCATACCGCGTCGCTGTTCCCGGACGCGCCCGAACTGCAGGACGCGCTGAGCGATCCGCAGCCGGCCTACCTGCTGACGCATCCGGGCACCGCGCCGCATGCGCGCATCACGCTGAACCTGGCCGCGCTGCTGGCGGCCGAGCGCGCATTCCTGTCCGTCACCGGCGAGGCCAAGGCCCAGGTGCTCCAGCGCGCGCTGCAGGGGCCGACGCCCGCGCTGCCGGTGAGCCTGGTGGCGTCGCGCCACCGGCACGGTTTCGATGTGTTCAAGGCCTGAATTCTGACTGAAGGGGACGTGACCGACGCCATGGCTGACACCGCCTCCATACCCTCGACCGCCACCACCACCTTCCCACGCCTGCTCGGTGATGTCGGCGGCACCAACGTGCGCTTCGCGCTGGAGACCGCGCCCATGCAGATCGGCCCGGTGACCGCGCTCAAGGTCGCCGATTTTCCTTCGCTCGAAGCCGCGTTGCGCCAGTTCCTGGATGGCCTGGCCGGCACCGGCCAGCCCTTGCCGCGCCATGCTGCGATCGGGCTGGCCAACCCGGTCACCGGCGACCAGGTCAGGCTGACCAACCACAACTGGTCGTTCTCGATCGACGGCATGCGCCGCGCGCTCGGCCTGCAGACGCTGGTGGCGCTGAACGACTTCACCGCGCTGGCGCTGGCCTTGCCGCACCTGCCGGCGGACGGCCTGGCGCGGGTGCGCGCCGGCACCGCGGTCCTGAACCCGCCGCTGGCGCCGCTGGCGCTGGTGGGACCTGGCACGGGGCTGGGCGTGTCGGGGCTGGTGCCGGCCCCGGGCGGGCAGGTGGTGGCGCTGGCCGGGGAGGGTGGCCATATCGAGCTGATGCCGGTTACCGACGATGAATGGGTGGCTTGGCGCGCGGCCCATCGCCAGGTCGGACGGGTGTCCGCGGAACGGCTTTTGTCGGGCGCGGGGCTGTCGCAGATCCATGCCGCGCTGGCCGCAGAAACGGGTACGCTTTTGCTCGCGCCGCTGCAGCCGGAGCAGGTTACCGACGGCGCTTTCCAGCGCAACGACCCGCTGTGCCAGCGCACCATGACGGTGTTCTTCGGACTGCTGGGCTCGGTCGCGGCCGATATCGCGCTGGTGCTGGGCGCGCGCGGCGGCGTCTACCTGGGTGGCGGCATCCTGCCGCGCTTCGTGCCGGCGCTGCAGGCCTCTGCATTCACCGAGCGCTTTGTCGCCAAGGGCCGCATGCGCGGGTGGCTCGAAGACGTGCCGGTCCATGTCATCACCGCGCGCCACCCGGCGCTGCCCGGGCTGGCGCGGGCGCTGGCCGAGCGCCTGGACCGTAGGGCGGGGAACGCCTAGCCATGCGCGTGCTGTTGGTGGAAGACGACGCCATGATCGGCGACAGCGTCAGGCAGGCGCTGCGGCAGGAGGGCTTCACCGTCGACTGGGTGCGCGATGGCGATGCGGGCCTGGCCGCGGCCACGTCGTCGCAGGAAGGCGAAGCGTGCTACGACCTGGTGCTGCTCGACCTCGGCCTGCCGCGCCGCCCGGGGCTTGACGTGCTGCGCACGCTGCGCACGCGCGGCGTGCCAACGCCGGTGCTGATCCTGACCGCGCGCGACGCGGTAGCCGACCGCGTCGCGGGCCTCAATGCCGGCGCCGACGACTACCTGGTCAAGCCCTTCGACCTGCAGGAACTGGCCGCGCGCATGCACGCGCTCGCGCGCCGCGCCGCGGGCCGGGCCGAGCCGCTGGTGAGCTATGGCGAGATCGTGCTTAACCCGTCCACGCGCGAGGTCACGCACCGCGGCGAGCCGGTACGGCTGTCGGCGCGCGAGTTCGCGCTGCTGTCGGCGCTGATGTCGCGGCCGGGCAAGGTGTGGTCGGTGCCGCAGCTGCAGGAGCGCCTCTACGGCTGGGACGACGAGGTCGGCAGCAATACCGTAGAGGTCTATATCCACGCGCTGCGCAAGAAGTTCGGCGCCGCGCTGATCCGCAATATCCGCGGCGTGGGCTATGTGGTGCCGCGCCTGGATGGCGAGGGAGAACCCGCCTGATGCGCTCGATCCAGCGAACCCTGCTGTGGTGGCTGGCCGCGGGACTGCTCGCCGGCATTGCCATTGCCACCGTGCTGATCTACGGCCAGGCGCGCCAGGAAGCCAATGCGCTGTTCGACTACCAGATGAAGCAGATGGCCGCGGCGCTGCCGAGCCGCTTTGCCGACCCGGTGGCGCCGCCCTTCATCGGCTCGCCCGGCGACCTGACGCATGCCGACGAGGACGTCGTCATCCATATCTGGGACGGCTCCGGGCGCAGCCTGTACCTGTCGCATTCGCACCCGGCGCTGCCCGCGCGTGCCGAGCTGGGCTTCTCCAACGTGACCACGCAGCAGGGCGAATGGCGGCTGTACAGCATGCAGCTCGGGCCCACCGTGGTGCAGATCGCGCAGCCGATGAGCGCGCGCCGCACGCTGGCCGCGCGCATGGCGCTGCGTACCGTGGCGCCGCTGCTGTTGCTGCTGCCGCTGCTGGGCTGGCTGGTATGGATGGCGGTGGGCCGCGGCCTGCGGCCGCTGCGCGAGATCGCCGCCGAAGTACGCGCGCGCGACGCCACCACGCTGGAACCGCTTGCGGTGCGACAGATGCCGGACGAGATTGCGCCGCTCAGCGTCGCGCTGAACCAGTTGCTGGCTCGGCTCTCGCACGCCATCGACACGCAGCGCGCCTTCGTGGCCGACGCCGCCCACGCGTTGCGCACGCCGCTGGCCGCGCTGCAGTTGCAGGCCCAGCTGGTCGAGCGTGCCGACAACGGCGCGGCGCGCGACGAGGCCGTGGCGAAGCTGCGCCAGGGGCTGGAGCGGCTGACCCACCTCGTCACGCAGCTGCTGACTCTGGCGCGGCAGGAGCCCGGCGCCGCCACGCCGCCGCGCGAGCCTGTCGAGCTGCGCGCGCTGGCCGCCGGCGTGGTGGCGGAACTGGCCCAGGCCGCGCTGGATCGCGATATCGACCTGGGCGTGGATGGCGACGCCAACGCGGCGCCGGCGATCGTGTGTGGTGATGCCGATGCCTTGCGCATCCTGCTGACCAACCTGCTGGACAACGCGCTGGCCTATATCCCGGCCGGCAGCCGCATCGACGTGCAGGTGGCACGCGGGGCCGACGGGCGTTCGGTCGAACTGGTGGTCAGCGACAACGGCCCCGGCATTGCGGTCGGGGAGCGCGAGCGTGTGTTCGACCGCTTCTACCGCCTGCCCGAGGCGCCGACCGGCGGCAGCGGGCTGGGCCTGGCGATCGTGGCGGAGATCGCGCAGTCGCACGGGGCGCGGGTGGCGCTGGAGGACGCGCGGCCGGGGCTGCGCGTCAGGGTCACATTTCCGGCCGCCTGAGCGCTGGCGAGAGTCACGCAGAAATGGGTACGCTTTGCTGGTGCGACGCAATGCCGTGCGGCTCGCGAGCCATGCCCAGCAGTCATCATCGGACGCTCGGGCAGGCAGTAGGGGTTACGCAGACGGGCACGCAGAAATGGGTACGCTCTGGCGCCGCGCGTATCATCGGAGTTCTCTCCTGCTCACACACAAAAGGCTCGCATGCGCGCAATCGGCAACTTCCTCTGGTTCATCCTCGGCGGCGTGGTGATGGGCCTGGCCTGGTGGCTGGCCGGGCTGCTCTGCTTTCTCTCGATCGTCGGCATCCCGTGGGGCAAGGCCTGCTTCGTGATCGGCAGCTTCACCTTCTTCCCGTTCGGCAAGCAGGCCATCAGCCGGCGCGAGCTGACCGGGCGCGACGATGTCGGCACCGGCGCCCTCGGGCTGGTGGGCAATGTGCTGTGGTTTGTGTTTGCCGGCGTGTGGCTGGCGCTCGGCCACGTGATGGCGGCGGTCGCCAACTTCGTCACCATCATCGGCATCCCGTTCGCAATCCAGCACCTGAAGCTGGCCGGCATCGCGCTGGCGCCGATCGGCCAGACCGTGGTCGCCAATGAGGTAGCCGAAGCCGCGCGCCGCGACGGTGCGCGCGCACACGTAGACGGCCTGCGTCGCTAGGTTTCGTCCTAGGTTTCGTCAATACCCGCCGCGCCGTCCTGCCGGGCGGCGTGCGCGACCAGCCGGTCGAGCAGGCTGCCGAGCAGCGCCTGCTCATCCTCGCTCAGGCAGCCGAAGATCTCGTCATTGCGCCGCGCAATCATGGCGATCGCCTGCCGGTACAGCGGCTTGCCCTGCGCGGTCAGCGACAGCACCACGCCGCGGCCATCGGCGGCGCTGGTTTCCTTGCTGACCAGCCCCCGTTCCACCAGCGCCTGCGCCGAGCGGCTGGCCTGGCCCTTGGTCAGGTTGGCGCGGTGCGCCAGCGCGTTGACCGACAGCGGCGCGAACGCGCCGATCGCGGCCAGGCAGCGGCCTTCGCTCAGCAGCAGGCCGCACTGCTCCAGGTAGGCGGCAGCGCTGTCCTTGTCGCTGAGCTTGTTGACCTGGTGCAGGCGGTAGGTCAGGAACTGGTCCAGGCGTGGCAGTGGTTTCATGGCGATGTCCGGTCGGGCGTCGGCATTGTAGTGCCTACGGCTGGCTGCCCGCCTCCGCCTCGTCGATCAATGCAAGCACCGGTGCCAGCGATTCCTGCCGGCTCATCAGCCCAAGGCACATCATCGCCAGCAGCAGCGGGGATCGTTCTTCGCCAACGCGGCCCATGGCTTCGCACAGGCGGGTATAGGCGAGGTCAAGGTCATCAGCTTGCATGGCGGGCTCCGGACTGCTGGGGTTGCGGGGATTGCGGGGTTTGCATCAGCGGGGCGAGGGTTGCGCCGACGTCGTCCCATGCGGGCGCGCGCCAGCGCGACAGCACGTATCCGTCGGGGCGGATCGCGTAGAGCGTGCCGGGCCGGGCGCCGTAGCGCGACTGCGCCTGGCCGGCGACATCGGCGAGCGCGCCCTCTGCGGGGGCGGTGGTGCCGTTGACGACCACGCGCGCCTGCAGCGTATGCGGATGGGCCTGCGCCAGCGCGGCCAGCGGGGCGGGCAGCGTCGGCGAGTCGCCGAAGTACAGCAGCGTGAAGCGCTGCCCGAAGCATTGCGTCAGGTGGCCGATGCCTTCCGCGCTGGCGACGCGCGCCTCCGGAGCGGGCAACCCAGGCGCGGCGCCGGGGCAGTCGGCGCCGAAGTCGCTGGCGACGTTCAGCGGCGAACCGGCATAGGCGATCGGTGCCGACTGGCGTGGGTTGATCAGCGAACGCACCGGGCTGTCGCCCTGTGCCAGCCGCAGCGTGGCTTCGCGCATCAGGCTGAAGGCAAAGTCGGGCGGCGCCATGAATTCGGTGCTCTTGGCACCGTAGGCGATGTTCTGCCGGGTGGCGTGGACGCGCTCGACCGAATAGGAGTCGAGCAGGCTGTCCGCGGCCTGGCCGCGTACTACCGCGGCCAGCTTCCACGCCAGGTTGCCGGCGTCGTCCAGCCCCGAGTTGAGCCCGCGCACGCCGAAGATCGGCACCAGGTGCGCGGCGTCGCCGGCGAACAGCACGCGGCCGTGGCGATAGTCCGGCAGCGTGAGGCACTTGGCGTTGTAGATCGAGATCCACTGCGGCTGCCAGGGTTCGGTCTCGCCGATCATGTCGAGGTGGCTCTGCACGCGCGGCAGCACATTCTCCGGCTTGACCGCTTCCTCGGGATCCTCGTCGTCGCGGATCTGGTAGTCGATGCGCCAGACGTCGTCAGGCTGGCGGTGCATCAGGATGGTCGAGCCCGGATTCGACGGCGGGTCGAACCAGGCCAGCCGTTCCACCTCGCGCCGGGTCTTCTGCACGATGTCGACGATCACATAGCGGCCTTCATACTGCGTGCCTTCCATGCGCAGGCCCAGTTGCTCGCGCACCGTGCTGCGGCCGCCGTCGCAGGCCACCAGCCATTGCGCGTCGACCTGCGCCACGCCGTCGGCGCTTTCGATTTCGGCGACGACGCCACCGTCATGCGGCCGCACCGCGCGCACGCGCGCACCGAAGCGCACGTCGGCCGGCGTGGCCCCCCGCAGCGCGGCCTCGTGCGCGAACGCTTCGAGGTAGTACTGCTGGATATTGACCATCGGCGCAAAGCGTTCGTCAGGCTCGCTCGGCATGCGGAAGTGCAGCACCTCGGCGTCGCGGTAGTAGCTGCGGCCGCCCACCCAGGGCAGGCCGGTTTCGACCGTTTGCCGGTCCGCGCCGACCCAGCCCAGGATCTCGAGCGAGCGGCGCGACATGCAGATGGCGCGGCTCCCGGCGCAGTAGCCGTCGTCGGCCTCGACCACCAGCGTGGCGATGCCGTAGCGCGCCAGCAGCGCCGCCAGCGCCAGCCCGACCGGGCCGCCGCCGGCGATCAGCACGGGTACGTGTCGCGGCCAGGGGCGCGCGGTAACGGGAGGCGGTGCCGGCGGCACGGCCGCGTGGGGGACGGTGGAGTCTGGCATGGCGGGGTCTCGTTCTGTGCAATTGGTTGTGTGCGAAACTATAGCCCAGATAGTTGCGCACGAAACTAGTGTTTACCCGCTTGGCTCAATGGCTCCGCTCGTCAAAGGGAGACAAGCAGGGAGACAAGCAGGGAGACAAGGCGCACATCGCCCACCCCGTGCCGTGGCCTATGCTTCGCAGAGCGCACCCCGCTACTGCTGCCTCCGAGCCTTCGCCATGCCGATCCTGCCCACCGACGCCGTGCCCCGCGCCAGCTGGCTGCCAGCTGCCGGCAGCTGGCGCTACCACGCGCTGCTGGGCGCCGCCGGCATGCTGGTGCTCGGGCCGCTCGGCGGCATAGCCGCGGCTTACATGAATTTCTCGCTGGGCTTCTTTGTCGGTGGCCAGGTGCTGGCCGGCATACTTGGCTCGGTGGTGACGGCGGGCTATGGCGCACCGGGCCGGCATGGTGCCAACTACATCCAGACCGCGGCGGCGTCGGTGGCGGGAATGGGCGGCATGGCCGTGGTGCTGCAGGCGATGGCCTGGATGGGCATGCCGTCACCGCCGCTGTGGCAGCTCGTGCTCTACATGCTGTGCATCGGCATGTATGGCGTTGGCATCGGCATGCTGTACACGCCATTGCTGGTGGACCGCATGCAGCTGACGTTCCCGTCGGGACTGGCGGTTGCCAATATCCTGCGCGCGCTGACCGACCCGGTGCTGCTGCGGCGCTCGGTGGCGCGGCTGGGCGGCGGCATGGCGCTGGGGATGGCCAGCGGCCTGGGCGCCGCGCGCGTGCCGTGGCTGGCGGCGCTGGACCTGTCGGCGGCAACCTTCGGCGCCGGCATGATCGTCGGGGCGCGCATCGGTATTGCCGCGCTGGTGGGTGGCCTTGCCGGCTGGGCGCTGACGCCGTGGTTCGTGTCCGTGGGGTGGCTCGCGCCTGGCGAACCGTATCGCAAGGCTACCTTCCTGGTGGCGCTGGGCATGATCATGGGCGCGGCGGCGCTCGATGTCGCGCTGCTGCTGGCGCAGGCGTGGCGACGCTGGCGCAGCCAGGCCTCGCGGGAGGCGCAGGCGCGGCGTGGGCCCGGCATGGCCTGGGTGGCCGCGTGGGCGCTGCTGTGGGGCGTGGGCACAGTAGCCGCGGGCGTGACGTGGTTCGGCCAGCCGCTGGGCTTCCAGCTGATGGCGGTGCTGCTGGTGCTGGTGTTCGCGCTGGTCAACGGCATCTCGGTCGGCATGGTCGACCAGAACCCGATCTCGTCCGCCTTCGTGCTGACGGTGATCCTGATGGCCGCGGCCGGCTTGCGCGCGCCGCATGTCGGCCTGATCGCGGCGACCGTGCTGCTGGTGGCGACCGCCGAAGCCAGCGACATGCAGCAGGACCGCTCCACCGGCTGGCGCCTCGGCAGCGACCGCATGGTGCAGTTCGGCTATCAGGTCGCCGGTATCGTGGTGGGCGCGCTTGTTGCCGTGGCGATGGCGCGGCTGTTCATGCAGGCGTATCCGGTGCTGGCGCTGGACCAGACCCAGCTGCCGGCGGACCAGCAGCCGGCGCGCTGGACCTCGGCCATGACCTACAAGATCGTCGGCGTGCTGCACGGGCTGGCGCAGCCGCGCGCCGCGCAGCATGCCGCGGTGGCGCTCGGGCTGGCACTGGGGCTGGCGACGGCGGTGCTGCGCAAGGTCATCCTGGGCGGCCCGGCGTGGCAGCGCTTCGCGCAGTCCGGCCTGCCGGGCAGGGTGGCGGATTTCCTGCTGGATGCGGTGCTGCTGCCGTCACCCTATGCCTCGTCCTTCGGCGGCTTCGTCAACCTGTCAGCAGCCGGCTGGATGGCCGCTGGCGGCGTGGCGGCAAGTGTCGGCGGCGCCATGGCCAGGCGCAAGCCCGGGGCCAGGCATGAGCGGCAGGCGCTGCCCGGGGACATGAGCACCGCATCGCTGCTGGGCGGAGGCCTGATCGCCGGCGACGCGCTGGCGGCACTGGCCCTCGGCCTGATCGGGCTGCTCGCAGTGACGTGGAGCTGACAGCGGTGGATTGTCAAATTCCATTGACGCTTCTGTCCAATCTCCAGTGGATTGTCAAATCGCACGGCCGGCGTACCATGTCGGCCAGACAGAAGTACCGCCTGACCGGAGAATCCTCATGGCCCTTGACCAAGAATCCTTTGCCCTGCTGCGCGCCTCGGTGCAGCGCTTCATCGACGAACGCCTGAAGCCCGCCGAGGACACGCTGGAAGAGATCGACGACGTCCCCGCCGATATCGTCGCGGACATGAAGGAGATGGGCCTGTTCGGCATCTCCATTCCCGAAAACTACGGCGGCATCGGCCTGTCGATGTCGCAGGAATGCGATGTGGTGTATGACCTCGGCCACACCGCGTTTGCCTTCCGCTCGGTGTTCGGCACCAACGTCGGCATCGGCTCGCAGGGCATCCTGATGGATGGCACCGAAGCGCAGAAGCAGTCTTACCTGCCGCGTATCGCCAGCGGCGACCTGATCATCTCGTTTGCGCTGACCGAGCCGAATGCCGGCTCCGACGCCGCCTCGCTGCAGACCAGGGCCGAGCTGGACGGCGACCACTACGTCATCAACGGCACCAAGCGTTTTATCACCAACGCACCGCGCGCCGGCGCCTTCACGCTGATGGCGCGCACCGGCGGTCCGGGTGCCTCGGGCATTTCGTCCTTTATCGTGCCGGCCGACACCCCGGGCATCTCGCTGGGCAAGCCGGACAAGAAGATGGGCCAGCGCGGCACCAAGACCTGCGACGTGGTGCTGGAGAACGCGCGCGTGCCCGCCGCCAACATCATCGGCGGCGTGCCGGGCGTGGGCTTCAAGACCGCCATGAAGGTGCTCGACCGCGGCCGCCTGCATCTCTCGGCGCTGGCCTGCGGCATGGCGCATCGCCTGATCACCGACGCGGTGGCGTATGCCAAGGAGCGCAAGCAGTTCGGCAAGCCCATCGGCGACTTCCAGCTGATCCAGGCCATGCTGGCCGACAGCCAGGCAGAGCTCTATGCCGGCCTGTCGATGGTGCGCGACTGCGCGCAGCGCTATGACGCCAAGCCCGCAGGCAAGAGCGATCCGGAAGTCAGCATGCTGGCCTCCTGCACCAAGATGTTCTGTACCGAGATGGTGGGCCGCGTGGCCGACCGCGCCGTGCAGATCCACGGCGGCGCCGGCTATATCGCCGAGTACAAGGCCGAGCGCTTCTACCGCGACGTGCGCCTGCTGCGCCTGTATGAAGGCACCACGCAGATCCAGCAGTTGATCATCGCCAAGCAGCTGCTGCGCGACTGACCATGCAACCGCCCGGCGCGGCAGGAGTCGACATGAACGATTGGCAGGATCGCGGGCCGGCAGGCCATGACGTTGACACGCCGCACCGCCTGCGCGCGGTGGTGGCGTCCTATCGCAGTGCGCTGCAGGCGTACACGCTGGCGGTATCGCCCGCGGAGCTGATGGCGCTGGGCGCGGTGCCGGCCAACATCGCCCAGGTCAGCGACCCGCGCGCGCAGGCGCATCTGGCGCGCTTGCGCCGCGAGGTGCAGGCCAGCGGCATCGCGCTGCCTGGCGCGATCGTGCTGGCGATAAGCGGCGGTAGCCTGCATTGCGAATGCGATCACCTGTACACGCTGCAACTGCAGCCGTGCCGCGGCGACCGCCTGATCGTGATGGAGGGCTACGAGCGCCTGCTGGCGCTGGCGCATGGCGAACGCCGCCAATGCAAGACGCTGGTGTCGGCAGTCATGTGGCGCACGGCACTGGACAGCGCCGCGCAGGTGTCGTCGGCCAATGCCGGACAGCTCGCCGAAGCCGATGAGGCGGCCAGGGCGATCGCTGCTGTCGCCACGCAATCGTGCGCGGCGCGATGGGCCAACGCGACGCGGGTCTGGCACTGATCGCACCGGGTGCGATGAGAAGGTCGAGGGCCGCCGGCATGGCGGCCTTTATTCTTGGTTGCTGCGCTTATTGCTGCGGCCACACGCCATCGACATCGCGCAGCAGGTGGCCGGCGAGAATATAGTCCCCGAGCCGCGTGGCCTTGGCTTCGAGTTCGAGCAGTTCATGGTCCGCCAGCGTGCCGAGGTCGAACTGGCAATAGAGATTGCGTTGGCGGAACGTGCCCTTGGGTTTGGCGAGCCCTTCGATCAGGGCTTCGCGAGAGCGGACGGCAATGCTTTCCTGTCCGCGATACTGCACCTTGATACCGCGCTTTTCTCCGAGCCTGCCGAGTTCGACCGCATCCTGCCAGCCCGTCTCATAGTCCAGCTCCAGGGCCAGCACGTCTTCCGAGGCCAGAAGCCGGAGCGCTTCTGCCTTGCTGCCAGCTCGCACGATTGACATCCACACCTCTTGTATCGACTTATACTGTACGAATATACAGTCAACCCGGGGTCGCGGCAAGAGCTGCATCGCGGTGCCTGCCCGCCTGTCCTGCGCGCCCGGCCCTTACCCGGTGCTTACCCGGTGCTTACCCGGTGCTTACCCGGTGCTTACCCGGCCTTTACCCGGTCCTTACCCGGTCCTTACCCGGCACTTAGCCTGGCCGCCCGCCAGTGCAGCCGAATTTTGTTTCCGCGGTATGTCAGGGCTGCGCGGCCGGCGTGGTGCCGGCGGCTTCGGTGCTCGCCCCGCCGCCTGGCTGGCTGCCGCTGGCCGCATCGCGTGCGTGAGTCGGTTGCGCCGCGAGCGCCCCGCTGAAGTCGCCCGCATAGACGCGGGACATTCCCCCCGCCTGTATATAGCGCCGGATCGCGGCGTTGACCGATTCCGTCGTGGCCGCGCGCAGGCGTGTCTCGAGTTCCGCGGTAAAGGCCATGGTGCGGCCCAGGTAGAGCTGGTAGGCAAGCGTACCCGCCAGCGCTGCGTCATTGCTGCGGCTGACCGTGCCCTGCTGCAGCAGGCCGCTGACCGCTTCCGCCAGTTCCGGTGCGGTGATGCCGTCGCGCGTGAAGCGCTCGAGTTCGTCGGCGACCGCGCGCTGCAAGCGCGCGAGGTTCTGCGGCGCATACTGCGCCTGCACGCCGAAGCGGCCGGCGCGGTCGAGCGCGCCCACCTGTACCCAGCTGCTGGCGCCGTAGCTCAACCCCTCTTGCTGGCGCAGGCGGTCGGCCAGCCGGCTGCGCAGGCTGGCACCCCCCAGCACGCGGTTCGCGATCATCATCAGCGCATAGTCCGGCGAGTCGCTGGTCAGGTCGATCGGCGCCGCGGCCACGTAGACGGCATTCGCCTTGCCCGGCGCGGGGAGCGTGAGTTCTGCCGGCGGAATCGGCACGAAGGGCCGGTCGACGCGCGCATACGGCTGCGCCGCGGTCCAGTCGCCGAACAGCTGCGCGGCCTGCGCCGCCGCGGCCGGCGCGTCGAAGTCCCCGACCAGGCTCAGCTGCGCATTGCCCGCGCCGTAGAAACGCGCATGGAAATCCCGCACCTGCGCCAGCGTGGCCGCGCGCAGGTCGGCGATGTTCTCGGCGAAACTGCGCGCGTGGCGCGGGTCGCCCACGGGATAAGGGTCACCGTGACGGCCGAGTGCATTCGATGCCATCACGCCCGGCTGGCTCTGGATGCTTTCGATATCGGCGATGCTGGTCTTGCGCAGCGTCTCGAATTCCGCTTCGGGGAAGTCAGGCGCGCGCAGGATCTCGCGCAGCAGTGCCAGCAGCTCGGGCAGCTGGGCCCGGCGCGTCTCGAAGCTGACGGTCACGCGCTCGGAATTGCCGCCGATGCCGACGCGCGCGCGCAGCGCCTCGATGCGGTCGGCGATCTGCTCGCGGCTCATGCCGCCGGCGCCGCGCCGAAGCATCGTCGCGGTCATCGCCCCCACCGTGGTCAGCCCTTGCAGGCTCTGCGCGTCTCCCATGCGCAGCACCAGCACGCCGTGCACCACCTCGCCGCGCGCGGGTTTGGGCAGCAGGGCCAGCTGCATGCCGTTGGCCAGCGTCTGGCGCGTGGTATGTGCTTCGATATTGGCTGGGCTGGGGTCGAACGGCGCGACCGCGGCCAGCGCCGGCTTGCCCTGGTAGCCACTGACCATCGCGGCGACATCCGGCGTAGCGGGCACCTGCGCGCGGGCTGGCTGCGCGGACGGCACGAACAGGCCCACGGTGCGGTTCGACGACTGCAGGTAGTTCTGTGCCACGCGCTGCACGTCTGCCAGCGTGGTCGTGTCGATGCGGTCGCGGTTCAGGAAGAACAGCCGCCAGTCGCCCTTGGCAATGGCTTCGGACAGGGCGATACCAAGCGCGCCCGGGTCGCTCATGTAGTGGTCGTAGGCATTGCGCATGCGCACGCGCGCGCGTTCCAGCTCGGCTTCGGTCACGGGGGCCTCGGCAAAGCCTTCGACCTGCGTGATCAGGCCTGCGCGCGCGGCTGCGAGCGACTGGTCCCTGGACGTCTCCGCCATGAACAGCAGCGTGCCGGGATCCTTCATCGAATAGAAAGCGCTGCCGATCGAAGCGGCCTGGCCGCGCTCGACCAGCGCCTTGTACAGGCGTCCGCCGGGCGTGTCGCCGAGGATGATCGTCAGCAGCGACAGTGCCGTGGTGTCGGGATGCGCGCCGGGGCTGACGTGGTACTGCGCGGCCACCAGGCTGTTGTCGCCGGGCCGCATGACCACCAGTTCGCGCGCGCCTTCCTGCGCCGGCTCGACCGTATGCTCGGGCGGCAGCACGCGCGTGGGGCGCGGGATGGGGCCAAAGTAGCGCTCGATGCGGGCCAGCGTGGCGGCGGGGTCGAACCTGCCCGCCACTACCAGCACGGCGTTGTCGGGCTGGTAGTAGCGCCGGTAGAACGCGCGCAGGCTGTCGATGCTGACGTTCTCGACATCGCTGCGCGCGCCGATCGGGGCCTTGCCGTAGTTGTGCCAGCGGTATGCGGCGGACATGGTCTGCTGCATCAGCATGCGCGATGGACTGTTCTCGCCCATTTCCATCTCGTTGCGCACCACGGTCATTTCACTGTCGAGGTCGGCCTTGGACAGCACGCTGTTGACCATGCGGTCCGCTTCCATGCGCAGCGCCCAGTCGAGGTTTTCGTCGCTGGCGGCAAAGGTGCCGAAGTAGTTGGTACGGTCCTGCGCGGTGGTGCCGTTGATGCTCATGCCGCGCCGCGCGAACTCGGCAGGGATGGCCTTGCCCGGCAGCGATGGCGTGCCCTTGAACAGCAGGTGCTCGAGCAGGTGGGCCATGCCGGTCTCGCCGTAGTTCTCGTGGCGGCTGCCCACGAGGTAGGTGATGTTGACCGTGGTGGTGGGCTTGGCCGCGTCCGGCGCCAGGACGATGCGCAGGCCGTTGGGCAGGCGGTACTCGGTGATGCCCTCCACGTTGGTGACCTGCCGCGCCAGCGCAGGCGATGCCGCCGGCACCGGCTGCACGGGTTGCGCCGGCGCGGGCAGTGGGGCCAGCGCGGCAAGCATCGACAGGTGCAAGGCAAAACGGCGCATGGCGTCTCCGGGATTTGGCTAGGCCGGGTGGTGGCGTAAAGCGCAATTCTAGCCGCCGCCCGTACCTGGAACTGTGCCGCAGCCCACGTCTGCATGCCAGAGGAAAATGTCCGAATCCAGCCGGTGCGCAGGTTGCCGAAGCGGTAGCATGCCGGCATGAACCTCGATCCCGATACCTGCTACAAGGCCGTGGCATCACATGACCGCCGCTTCGACGGGCGCTTCTTCGTAGGCGTATCCTCGACCGGCGTGTATTGCCGGCCGGTGTGCGCAGTGCGTACCCCCAGGCGCGAGAACTGCACCTTCTACGAAAGTGCCGCCGCCGCCGAGAAGCACGGCTTCCGCCCCTGCCTGCGCTGCCGCCCCGAACTGGCGCCGGGCCACGGCCTGGCCGATATCTCGGGCCGGCTCGCGCAGGCCGCCGCCACGCTGATCGACGAAGGCTTCATGGCCGAAGGCAGCGTCGCCACGCTGGCCGCGCGCATCGGCGTGACCGAGCGGCATTTGCGGCGCCTGTTCGACGCGCAGTTCGGTGTCTCGGTGCTCGAATACGCGCAGACACAGCGTTTGCTGCTGGCCAAGCGCCTGCTGGCGGACACCGCGCTGCCGGTGACCGAGGTGGCACTGGCGGCGGGCTTCGGCAGCGTGCGCCGCTTCAACGATGTGCTGAAGACGCGCTACGGCCTGACCCCGCTCGCGCTGCGCCGGCGCGCTACCGACGGCGTGGCCGACCGCCTCGTGTTCGAACTAGGCTACCGGCCGCCGCTGGCGTGGGAGGCGCTGCTGCGCTTCCTGGCCACGCGCGCGGTGGATGGCATCGAAGAGATCCGCGACGGCGCCTATGCGCGCACGCTGCGTGTGGAAGCGGGCGGCACCGTGCATGCCGGCTGGGTCCGCATCGAGCATGTGCCGCGCCGCATGGTGCTGCGCGTGACCTTGTCTGCGTCGCTGGCGCGCACGATCCCGCAGACGCTGGGCAAGGTGCGGCGGCTGTGCGACCTGGGTTGCCGCCCCGATGTGGTCGACCGCCATCTCGGCGAGCTTGCGCAGGCCGTGCCGGGCATGCGCTTGCCGGGCAGCGTCGACGGGTTCGAGATTGCCGTGCGTGCGGTGGTGGGGCAGGTCATTTCGGTGGCGCATGCGCGCCGCATCCTGGCCGCATTGGCGCAGCGCGCGGCTGCGCCGGGAACGCTGCCCGATGCAACGCCCGGCAGCCTTTGCCACCTGTTCCCGAGCGCCGCCGCCATCGCCGCCATGCCGCTGCAGGACCTGCGCGATGCCGGCGTGCCGGCGGGCAAGGCGCACACGTTGCAGGCACTGGCGCAGCGCGTGGCCGATGGCACGCTCGCGCTCGACGCGCACGCGCCGCCCGAAGCGACCGTGGCGGCGCTGCGCGCCATCGACGGCATCGGCGATTGGACCGCGCAGTATGTCGCCATGCGCGCGCTTGGCTGGCCCGATGCCTTCCCGGGCACCGACTATGCGCTGCGCAAGGTGCTGGGCGTCGACACCGTTCGCGCGATGCACGCGCGCGCCGCGCAATGGGCGCCATGGCGCGCCTATGCGGCGGTCCACCTGTGGCATCGCTATGAGACCATGAAGGACGCGACCGCCGTGTCCGAACCGGAGACCATGACATGAGCAGCCATCGCCAGATCGACAGCCCGCTGGGCACCATGCTGCTGCGCGCGGAAGGGACGTGCCTGACCGGCGTCTTCTTCGCGGGGCAGAAGTACTATCCCGCCAACGTGGCGGGGAGCTGCGGCGAGGCATCGCCGCAGGAAGCGGCCGTGCTCGAACGCGCCGCGCAGGAACTGGCCGAATACTTCGCCGGCAAGCGCGAAGCCTTCACCGTGCCGGTGCGCTTCGCGGGCAGCCCGTTCCAGCAGCGCGTCTGGCAGGCGCTGCGGGACATTCCATGCGGCGCAACGGCGTCCTACGGCGAACTGGCCGGCGCCCTCGGCCTGCCGCCAACGCACGCGCGCGCGGTCGGCGGCGCGGTGGGGCGCAACCCGCTGTCGGTGATCGTGCCCTGCCATCGCGTGCTCGGCAGCGCCGGCGCACTGACCGGCTACGCCGGCGGCATCGAGCGCAAGCGCGCACTGCTGCGGCGCGAGGGCATCGGCCCGGCGGGCGCTTGAGCCGGTGCCATGCCGCGCCTGTTTTTCGCCGTGGAAGTCCCGCCCGCGCAGGCGGAGCGGTTGCTGTCGACCCTTCCGGTGGCCAGCGGCCTGCGCCCGGTGCCGGCCACCCAGCTTCATCTCACCCTGCATTTCCTCGGCGAATGCGGCGTGCCCGAGGCGCAGCTGAACGCCGCGCTCGACGGACTCGCGGCGCCCGCCTTCACCCTGCAGGCTGCAGGCACCGGCCGCTTCCGCAGCGGCCCGGGGTCGGTGCTGTGGGCCGGCCTCGCGCCGGGTCCCGGGCTTGACGCGCTGCGCGCGCTGCACGCCGCGGTGGGGCAGGCGCTGGCGCATGCCGCCGGCATCGAGCCGGAGCGCCGCCGCTACCATCCACACCTGACGCTGGCACGCTGCCGCCCGACGGTACCCGAGGCGATGCTGCGCGCCTGGCTCGACGCGCAACGCATGCTCGCCAGCGACCCCTGGCCGGTGCAGCGGCTGGTGCTGTTCGAGAGCCGGCTGGGACCGCAGGGCGCCGAGCATCTCGTGCTGCAGGCATGGCCCCTGGTCCGGCCCGCTGCTACCCCAGGTTGCTGAGCCCCAGCGCGACCCCGAGCCCGCATAGCGCCGACCCGATGGCGCCGTCCAGCAGCCGCTGCCGGTGCAGCATCGCCGCACGCAACGCCGGCGCGGTGAACACGCAGGCCACCAGGCCGAACCACGCCAGGTGCGCCAGCGACATGAACGCGCCATAGCCGAACTGCACCGGCACCGGCGTGCGCGCATCGACCACCTGCGTATAGGTGCTGACGACAAAAAGCGTGCATTTCGGGTTCAGCGCATTGGTCAGGAAGCCCATGCGCAAGGCCGCGGCCGGCCGCAGTGCCGGCGCGCCGTGCAGGTCGACCGCCAGCGGCGCGCGCCGGCGCAGCGTCTGCAGGCCGATCCACACCAGGTAGGCCGCGCCCAGCGCCTTCACCACCGTCAGGACGTTGTGCGCATGCGCCATCAGCAGTGCCACCCCGAACATCGTGTACAGCACATGGACCTGCACCCCCAGCGCGATGCCAAGGGCGCTGAGCAGCCCGGCGCGGCGGCCCTGCAGGTAGCTGTTGCGGGTCACCATGGCGAAGTCCGGTCCGGGGCTGACCACGGCGAGCACGGTGACGGCGGCGACCGCCAACGATTCGGCGACTGGAATCATTTTGTGTGAGATTACGTTGTGGTTGAGGGCGGATTGCCGCCTCCAGCCTGGGCTGGCGCGGCAAAGCGTACCCAATTCTGCGCGCCAGAAACGGCCCTCACAACCGATATATACTTGCGCAAATCCGTGAGAAAAACTGACTGAAATTCCGATGCACTGGCTGGGCTGGATCCGCTTTTTCGAGGCTGCCGCACGCCACGAGAGCTTCGTGCGCGCGGCCGAAGAGCTGCACCTGACCCACGGCGCGGTCAGCCGGCAGATTCGCCAGCTGGAGGACACGCTCGGCGTCGCGCTGTTCGAGCGGCGCAACCGCGGCGTCTTCCTGACCGAGCCGGGGCGCACGCTGTTCGCCGCCGCCTCCCAGTCAATGGAGATGCTGGCCGGCGCCGCCGCGCGCATCCGCACCCAGCCGCCCGGCCGCGCGCTGGTACTGTCGTGCGAGCCGACCGTGGCGATGCGCTGGCTGATCCCGCGCCTGCCGCGCTTTGCCGCGCGCCACCCCGACATCCCGCTGCACCTGATGGCGGCGGGCGGGCCGATCGATTTCGCGCGCAGCGGCGCCGACCTGGCGCTGCGGCGCAATGACTTTGCCTTTGAGCCGCGCTGGCACGCGCGCGAGGTGGCGCAGGAATGGGTCGGGCCGGTGTGCCGCCCGCTGCTGGCGCAGGGCGCCGCCGCCGTCCCGGCGCGGCTGCATACGCGCACCCGGCCCGATGCGTGGCAACGCTGGCTGGCGGCGGCCGGCCCGGCGGCGCAAGCCGCCAGCTTCGAGGGCGATGCCTGGTACGAGCATTTCTACCTGAGCCTGCAGGCCGCCGCGGCGGGTCTAGGCTGGGCCATGGCTTCGCGCCTGATGGCCGCCGACGAGATCGCCGACGGACGCCTGGCTGCCCCGTTCGGCTTCACGCCGGACGGATCGGCCTACCATCTGTTGTCGCCGGCGCCGTTCGAGCACGACACGCGCCGGCTGCTGCTGCTGGCGTGGCTGCGCGAAGAGGCGCTGGCTACCCTGGCGGCCCCGCCCGCACCGCCCGCGGCCCCGCTGTGGGAGCCGAAGGGAGCCTGAAAGCGGCGCGGGCGCTACCCCCCGTAAGTCTGTGCTCAAGTTCTGCCACAGTTTTGCCGAAGGTGTGGCCATGAGCCTTGCCGGACGCGGGGGCACGCGCTTAACATGCGGCGCGCGGCCGGCAGGCCGACTGGCTGCCGCGCCCCCCACTACCCCACGACCCGGCGGCATCCCGCTATACCAGACGTTGCGTGAATCCATGAATCAGCACGAAGCCACCGGGGCCGGCACCGGAACCGATATCGACGCCGCCGCAGCCACGCCGGCGGACGAGCGCTACCGCCTCACGCACAACTCCCAGATCGGCACCGTGCTGCGCGACCTGTCGTGGCAGAAGTGCATGCTGAGCGTGCGCACCCGCACCGGCCACCAGTTTGTCACCTCGGTGCTGCATGTCGATCCGGTCAACCGGACCTTCGTGTTCGACTGGTGCAATGCCGACGCCGAGAGGCAGTCGCTGATGACTTCGGAAGAGAATGCGTTCTCGGGTTTGCTGCGTGGCGTGCCGGTGAACTTCATGGTCGGGCAGCCGGCCGCGACCCGCTTCGAGGAAGGCCCGGCCTTTGTCGTCGAATTTCCGGAAAAGCTCTATCACTTCCAGCGCCGCCGCCATTTCCGCGCGCGCACGCTGGTGACCAAGGGCTACCGCTGCGAGATCCGCCGCGCCGACAATGCGCTGCTGTGCTTGGACATTGCCGACCTGTCACTGTCCGGTGTCGGGCTGCGCTCCAGGAGCGTCAATGAGGAGCAGTTGCCGGTCGGCACCACCGTGGCCAAGTGCTGCCTCGATTTCCGTGAACTGGGCAAGGTCGAGCTCGACCTGCAGGTGGTCGGCCACTGGCTGGTCGGCCACGACGATAACGCCATCCACCACTTCGGCTGCGCCTTTGTCAGTCCGGACGGCCGCATGGAGAATTTCCTGCAACGGCTGGTGTTCGCGCTGGAGCTGGCACACCGGGGCTGAAGCGTCCCGGCCCGGGCGCGGCCGGTGTCCGGGCCATGCTCAGCCCGGCGCCGCCGCGCGCCTAGGAGCCGATCAGCCGGCCGATGGCCGCGGCGGCTTCGCGCATGGGCGGCAGCAGCCGCGTGACCATATCGCTTTCCGACACGCGCGCGGCGCGCACGCTCACGCTCAGGCCGGCCAGCACGATGCCCGAGGCCGAGCGCACGGGCACGGACATCGCGCGCAGGCCCGGCTCCAGCTCCTCATCAACGATCACGTAGTCGACTTCGCGGGCCCGCGCGAAGCATGCCTCCAGCTCCTGCCGCGACACCTTGGTCTGCAGCGTGCGCGGACGCAGCTCGGCATGCTCGAAGAAGCCGTCGAGCACCGTGGCCGGCTGGTGCGCCAGCAGCAGCCGGCCGTTGGAGGTGCAGTAGGCCGGCAGGCGGCTGCCCATGCCCAGCGAGTAGTTCAGCACGCGCTGCACTTCGGAACGGACGAGATACAGGATGTCGGTGCCGTCGAGGATGGCGAGCGCGCAGGTCTCGTGGATGCGCGCGCTCAGGTTGTCCAGGATCGGCTGCGCCAGCGACACCAGCGAGGTCGAGGAAAAATACGCATGCCCGAGGTGCAGCACGCGCGGGCGCAGCGCGAACTGGCCGTCCTGCTGGCTGACATAGCCGAGCTGTTCCAGCGTATAGAGGCAGCGCCGCACCGAGGCGCGTGACAGCTGCGTGCGCTGCGCCACCTGCGAGATGGTCAGCGGGCGCTTGCGTTCCGAGAAGGCCTCCAGCACGGTCAGCCCGCGCGCCAGCGACAGCATGAAATTGGGATCGCCGGCAAAGCTGCTCAGCAAATCGGCGTGCGGCCGGGCGACGCGGACGGTGTCGGCCTGTGCATGACCGAGACCGATGGGGCGGAGGACTTCCATTGGGCTGTGCTTGTCCGGGTTCGTTGTTCGATAATCGCGCAATCTTAAACCGGCTTGGCGCAACGGGCCAGCATTGCGTGCATCCACGTGTGTCCCGGTGGGCACGATGCTCGCTTTGTGATCGAGGCCATACCCTGGATCGCGGACTCCTTGCCGCTTGCGTACCCGCTCCGCCACCTTGAACAAAGCCATGTGGGCCAGCCCCCAGCCCACGCCGAACGCGGCCGGCAGCGCGGCCCGAGGGGGGATGATAGGAGGGTGGGCGGGGTATCACGCACTCGCAGCCGTTATCCGGCGCGCGGCGACCGCACATAAAAAAGTCGCCGCTGGGGTAGCGGCGACCGGGGAAGGGTCTGTCAATCAAGAGGGGTCTTGCTGACAGGAAAAGTATAGACATTTGAATTAAGACATTACATACAACTTTGGTGGGGTACTCACGCATCACTTGTCGCCTCCCACGCCTCAGAACGGCTTGCCGAGGTAGAGGTAGAAGCTGTATGTCCCCGCCGCGGCTCTGCCATACGCGAAATAGAGCGGGCCCAGCGGGCTATCCAGCGCCAGGAACAGCGATCCTGACTTGAGCAGCCCGGTCGGGCTGCCCGGTACCAGCGGCGCGCCCATGCGTCCCGCCTCCAGCGAGAAGCCGGCGTAGATTCCCTGCAGCAGCGTCTGCCGCGCCAGTTTGTTGTAGTAGACCAGCCGCGCAAACTGCAGGTTGCCGCCCAGCAGCTGGCCGGTCGCATAGCCGGATTGCTGCAGGAAGCCGCCCCACTGGAACAGGTCATAGCGCGGCAGCGGGTTGCCGACATTGGTGCCGGCCTTGAACCCGAGGGAGACGGTATGGTTGCCGAACGAATGCGCATAGGTTCCTTCGGCCTGCGCCTTGACATAGGAATCGTCGGCACCGAGTCCCGGTTGCGAGGCATAGACGCGCAGCGAGGCCGCATAGCCGAAGCGCGGGAAGTCGACGCTGTCGAGCTGGTCGAAGAAGAGCCGGCCGGTAATGGCGCCGCGCTTGATCCTGCCGGGACCCGGCGACAGCGCCTCCGGGCCGGTGCTCAGCGTGGCGTCCAGCGTGCCGGTCTGCACGCCCAGACGCAGCTCGCCATACTTGGTGAACTGGCTGCCCACGTCCAGCGCGACGTCGAAGCGGCGCAGGTCATAGGTGGCCAGGCGGGTGCTGCCCTGGAACACGTTGACCGGCCGCCGCTCCAGCTCGATGCGCGGGGCGATGAAGAAATACTGGCGCGTGTTCAGCGGCTGGTAGAACTCGCTCATCAGCGACGTGGTCTGGCCCACCTGCGCATCGGTACGCCACTCGGCGCCAAGCGAGTTCAGCCAGGTGCGCCGGTAGCTGCCGACCAGGTTGAAGAAGGCATCGCCGCGGAAGTCCGAACTGAGCCCGAGGCCAAAGCGCAGGTAGTCGGGCCCGTACGATTTCTCGACCGCATTGACCACCAGGATGCGCTTGCCCGGCTCTTCCATGATGCCGTAGTTGACGTGCTCGAAGTCGCCGGTGCCGAACAGCCGCCGCATGTCCTGGTCGAGCGTGGCCTGGTCGAGCGGCTCGCCGGGCTTGGTCTCCATCACGGCCGTGGCTACCTCGGGGTTGACGCGGTGCAGCGGCGCCAGCTCGATCGCATCGACCGGGCGCGTGTCCGGCGGCGGCACTGCCTGCTGCACGGCGCGCAGCTGCGCGTACTGCGCCGGCGGCAGAGCCAGCGGCGCGAGGCGTTCGGCCACCTTGCGCGTCGCGGCTTCGCCAATGGGGATGGTGGCGGTCAGGTGGTCGAAGTCGGTCGCGGAAAAATCGCCGAGCGCCGGCTCGATCAACACGTCGGCGGGAGCCAGCGAGGCCAGCGAGGCGCGCACGTTCTGCTCGGTCAGGATGTTGAGCATCTGGCCCGTCACGCCGATGATGGAGGTCAGCTCCTCGCGCTTCATCAGCGGCGTGCCGAGGTTGACGGCGATGATGACATCGGCGCCCATCGCGCGCGCCACGCCGACCGGCAGGTTGTCGGTGAGTCCGCCGTCGACCAGTAGCCGGCCCTGGTATTCCGCCGGCGCCACCGCGCCCGGCACCGACATGCTGGCGCGCATCACGTTGGCCAGCTCGCCGGCGTTGAACACCACTGGCGTGCCGGAGACCAGGTCGGTGGCGACGGCGCGGTAGGGGATCGGCAGCTTGTCGAAGTCGCGGTAGCCGGGCGTGCGCGCCAGCTGGCGCAGCACCGTTTCCAGCTGCACCCCCGAGACCGCGCCCTTGGGCAGCATCAGCCCGCTCGACTGCACGCCGATCTCCGGCGTGAACAGGTTGGTGAAGTCGTCCTGCTTGCGGCGGATGGTCAGGTCCTGGCGCGGCGGACGTTCCTTGAACAGCTTGTCGGTGCTCAGGCCGCCGACCAGCCGCTCCATCTCGGCGGGCGACATGCCGGTGGCATAGGCGCCGCCGACCAGCGAGCCCATGCTGGTGCCTGCGATGCAGTCCACCGGCACGCGCAGTTCCTCCAGCACCTTGAGCACGCCGATATGCGCGGCGCCGCGCGCCCCGCCGCCGGACAACACCAGGCAGATGCGCGGGCGTGTGCCGCGCGCTGGCGCGGCGGTGGCGGCCGGCGTGCCGATCACGGCCGGCGCCGCAGGGGCCGGGGGGGAGATCGCTGGCGCCGGCATGTCCGGCGCGCTCGATGCGGTCGCTGCCTCCGGCGCGGCCCGGGCGCCCACGGCAAGGCACGCCGCCAGCGCAAGCGCTGCCAGCCGCAGGATCCGCAACCCGTGGGGTGTGGCTGCCTTCATGTCGTCGTCCGTTCAGCAGGCAGCCGCAATGCGGCGCCGGTTGCCCGGTCTGTGCGCGGCCGGGATGGGCGTCGGCTTATCTTCGGGCAAAAACGCGGCGCGCGGGCCGCCCGGCGCCCGTGCCGCAAAACAATTCATCATGCCGCTCGGAAGCGTGCAGATCGGCATCTGCGGCCGGCAGCGCGCTGCGCAAGCTGCCTGCAATGACTAAGATGAACGCAGGCCAAGGCGGGTGGGGAATGCATGTACGGTTATTTCTTTTGCCAGACCGCGGCGGGGCAACTGACGCTGATTCCCCGCCAGAAGGACTGGATGCTGATGCTGGGCAATGGCGTGATGGGACGGTACCCGAGTGCCCAGGCAGCGGTGGATGCCCTGCACGACGGCGCGATCTGCGTGCAGGGCCGGCGTATCGACGCGATCGCGCTGGGCGTGCCGCCACGCGCGCACGACTGGCTCTACCATGTACTGAGCCGCTGAAGCCGCCAGCGGCGCACCCGGCGGGCGGCATGGAACCGCACGGACCGCACGGACCGCGAAGAAGGGGGATCGCCATGACCGTACTGGTGGAGTGGACCCGCGAACATACCTGCCGGCTGTTCCCGATGTCGGCCGAATACCATCGCGCCGGGGGTAGCGAGGTGCAGGTGAGCTGGCAGGCCGAGCCGCCCGGCTCGCCGGGCCGCTGCCGCGTCAGTGCGTCGCTCGCGTTCGACCAGGACGTGATCGATGCCGTCTACCTGGCCGATCCGCCCGAGCTGGCCCGCATCGGTGCGCGGCTGGCCGACCTGGTGGCGCGCTGGCTTGCCGATGACGATATGGCCTGCCTGTCCGGCACGGCGCTGGTGATCCCGGTCGGCAACGTGCTGCTGAGCCACTGAGGGCCACTGCTGCGGCGCTGCCGCGGCGGCGGGGCGGCGGCGTGGTTGGCGCCGGCGGCATATACTGGCGGCTGATCCGCCAAATCCGCCCGCAGCGGCGTGCAGTCCGTGCCCCAAGCGTCTCCCGTCAACCCTGCCGTCAACCCCGTCGATGACCCGCGCCCCGTACCACCCGAGCGGCCCGGCGACGACGAATGCTGCGGCTCCGGCTGCGATCCCTGTATCTTCGACTACTACTACCAGGAACTGGACCGCTACCGCGAGGAACTGCGCGCGTGGGAAGCGCGCCAGGCCGCGCGGCACGCGGAGGATCCGGCCAGCGCGGAGGATCCGGCCAATTGAACGCGTTGCTCGACTTCGTTCGGCGCCATCCGCGCCTGTTCGTGCTGACCGGCGCCGGCATCAGCACGGATTCCGGCATCCCCGGCTATCGCGACGCGCGCGGCCAGTGGCAGCGTTCGCAGCCGATCACGCTGCAGGCCTTTCTCGGCTCGCACGCCGGGCGCCAGCGCTATTGGGCGCGCAGCATGCTGGGCTGGCCGGTGGCGTGGCAGGCGCGGCCCAACGGCGCCCATCAGGCGCTGGTCCGGCTGGGCGAGCAGGGCCGCCTGGGAGCGTTGGTCACGCAGAATGTCGACGGCCTGCACCAGCGCGCCGGCAGCCGCGACGTGATCGAGCTGCACGGCAGCCTGGGCAGCGCCATCTGTCTGGACTGCGGCGCGCGCCATGACCGCGCCGGCCTGCAGGACTGGCTGCTGGACCGGAACGCCGCGTTGCGCGACGTGATCGCCGAGCCGGCCGCCGATGGCGACGTGCATTTCGAATCGCCGCTGTTCGCGCAGTTCCGCGTGCCCGAGTGCGGACGCTGCGGCGGCATCCTCAAGCCGGACGTGGTCTTCTTCGGCGAGTCGGTGCCGCGCGCGCGCGTCGATGCCGCGCGTGCGGCGCTGGAGGCCGCCGACGCGATGCTGGTGGTGGGCTCGTCGCTGATGGTCTACTCGGGCTACCGCTTCTGCGTCTGGGCCGGACAGATGGGCAAGCCGGTGGCGGCGCTCAACCTCGGCACCACGCGCGCGGACGGCATGCTGGCGCTGAAGGTCGAAGCCGGCTGCGCGCCGGCGCTGCAGGCGCTGGTGGCGCAGCTCGATGCAGGCGCCGCAAATTGAGCGGTGGCCAGATCACGGATGCCGCCGTTGACGCGGCCGCCGCACAGGCATAGCATCGGCAGACTTCGCATCAAATTCCCGATTTCGTCATGACCGCAGACCGCCATCGCCCCGTCAACGCCGCACCGCCGTGCGACGCGTTGCCGTGCGTGCGTCGTCAGCCTGCGTTCGTCTCTGTCGCACCGCCGCCGTTCTCCGGCGGCGCGCATCCGCCCCCGCCGCCACGCGGCTGACGGGCGCGCATCGCGGCCCCGAATCGCGGCCCCGAATCGCAGCACTCTCGTCCCCGGTTTTCACGCCTGCGCGTGCCTGACGGCACGGTAGCCGCGCGCCTGTGCGCCGCTGCCGGCCGCCGTGGGTTGTTGGGCGCGCCTGCGCGCCGGGGTCTGCCATGCTTTCGACAGATGACATTCCATGACCACCGAAAAAGACTGCGCGGCGCAACTTGGCGCCGCGACCGATGCCCGGCATGCGGTATCCGCCGCGCCCTGGGCCACACCCCTGTTCGTGCTGCTGTGGAGCAGCGGCGCCATCGCGGCGCGCCTGGGGCTTGACCACGCCACGCCTTTTGCGCTGCTGACGTTGCGCTTCGCCCTGACGCTGGCCGTGCTGGGCGCCATCGGCCTGGCGCGCGGCCATGCGCTGCCCCCGCGGGGCGAACGGCTGCATGTGGCGCTGACCGGCCTGCTGCTGATCGGCGGCTACGCCGTGTTCTATTTCCTCGCACTCGACCACGGCATGACGCCCGGCGTGCTTGCCACCGTGCTGGGCGCGCAACCGATGCTGACCCTATTGCTGACCGAGCGACGCTACAGCACCGCCCGCATGGCGGGCCTGGCGCTCGCGCTTGCCGGGTTGGCGCTGGTGGTCGCGGACAGCCTGCTGCTGGCACGGCTTTCCCTGGCGGGCGTGTTGTGCGGGCTGGCATCGCTGGCTTGCATGACCGTCGGCGCCATCCTGCAGAAGCGCATCACGCGCGAGCCGGCGCAGGTGCTGCCGCTGCAGTACGGCGCCAGCCTCGCGGCATGCCTGCTCTGCCTGCCGTTCCAGCCCTTTGCTTTCGAGGTATCGCTGGCGTTCGCGCTGCCGCTGCTGTGGCTGACGCTGGGCATCTCGATCGGCGCCACGCTGCTGTTCTACCGGCTGATCCGCGCGGGCAACCTGGTCAACGTGACCAGCCTGTTCTACCTGGTCCCTGCCGGCACCGCCGTGCTGGACTACCTGCTGCTGGGCAACCGGATGGCGCCGCTGGCGGTCGCCGGCATGGCGGCGGTGCTGGCGGGACTGGCGCTGGTGTTCCGCGGCAAGCGGGAACCGGCACCGGACACGGCGCAGAAAACGGCGCAGCCTTAGCGGTTTTTCACTTCGACCCGTACTTCGTCCTTGCCGACCGTGATCGTCCCCGGCTCGACCTCCTTGCCGCCGAAGCGCAGTTCCTCGGGTTTGAAGGTGTAGACCGGATAGTCCTTCAGCAACTGCTGCGCGACGACCGCGCCGATGGCATTGAGCTGCTCGCGGTACTGGGCCATGCCGTTGACCTCCACTTGCTGCACCGTGGGGTTGTCGAGCAGCACGGCGCGCTGGCCGGGGTCGTAGCGCACGCCGCTATTGAGCGCCAGCGTGCCGTCGACCGGCGGCGAGGGCAGCAGTGCGTTGGTCAGGCGTGCGTCGACATGGGTGGTGAGCCGGTTGCTGGCCTCGTCGAGTACCAGACGGGGGTGGCTCAGCTGCACGGTCACCACTTCCGCGTAGCGCAGCGTGGCGGGAAAGCGCTGCTCCAGCGCGGCCTGCAGTTCCTGGCGGGTCAGCGTGTATTCGCCGGTCCAGACGTTGTAGCCGGCCAGGGCGGGCGTGGCAGCGGCGCAGACAGCCGCGGCGGCAAGGAACAAGGAAGGGCGCAGGCGCATGTGGCGGATCGTGCGCGCCTCGCCGGCGCGCCATGGATGGGTGTCAGCCAGTCAGACCGCGTGCGCGGGACGGCGTTCCGTCACATGGCAGATGCGTACCCTGCGCGCGGCATCAGTAGTGCGGCGGGATTTCCTGCAGGGGATCGGACTCCGCCGCCGTCGACGTGGCGCTGCGCAACTGCTGGTAGAGGGCGCGAAACTGCCCCTGCAACAGGTCGATCTGCTGCTGCTGCCGGGCCACGGTAGCGTTGAGCGTTTCGAGCAGGTCTTCCTGGAAGGCGAGCTTGATTTCGAGTTCCGTGATGCGTTCGTCCATGGCGCGTGGCTGTCGTGGGTTCGCCGGTTCCTCCGGCTGGCGGCGCGCATTGTAATCCCGTATGCCGTCACCGCCGGCGAAACCGCACGCGCCGTGCTTATTTCTGCTCGGTGATCAACATCCACATGATGCCGAAGCGGTCGCTCACCATGCCGAACTGCTCGGCGAAGAAGGTCTTGTCCAGCGGCATCACCACCTGGCCGCCTTCCTTCAGGGCGTTGAAGGCCTTTTCCACCCCGGCCTTGTCGGCAAAGCTGATGGTCAGGCCGAAGCCCTCGAACTTGGGCTGGTTCGAGCAGCGGCCGTCGGACGCCATGATCACGCTGTCGCCGATCTGGAATTCCATATGCATGACCTTGTCTTCCGTTCCCGGCGGAGCCTGGCAGCCGGGATCGGCCTTTTCCGGCTCGGGGTTCTCCTTGAACGTCATCCGCATGTTCACCTTGGCGCCAAGGGTCTTCTTGTAGAACTCGACAGCTTCATCGCAACGACCTTCAAGAAAGAGATAGGGCTGGACTTGCATGACAACTCCTGTAAAGGAGGCTGCCCGGGCGGGGCAGCCAGGAAGAACGTAGCCATCGTACGGACGATGGTCGCGAGGATCCGGCAACGGGCGCAACGGTATTGTGTACGCCGTCCACAATACCTTAGCAAACAAAGTGGCCGGTGTCCACATCAATGCGAGGCCGGTTGTCGGCGAGACCGTGCGCGCCGTGCTGCACTAGAATGCCCGCGAACCGTCTCGATCCGGTTCTCGCCTGACCCACCTTAGACATCCGGGGCTGCCTTGCGTTACGAACTGACCGACCTGCGCCTGTTCCAGGCGATCGCCGATGCACAAAGTCTTTCCGGCGGTGCTTCGGCCACGCATATCACCGCATCGGCGGCAAGCTACAGGCTGAAGAACCTGGAACATGCGATGGGCACGCCGCTGTTCGTGCGCACTGCGCGCGGCATGGAGCTGACGCCGGCTGGGGAAACACTGCTGGTCCATGTGCGCGAGCTGCTGCTCGGCGTCGAGCGCATGCACGGCGAGGTGGGCCGTTTCTCGGCGGGCCTGAAAGGCAATATCCGGCTGCTGGCCAACAGCAGCTCGCTGAACGGCTTCATCATCCCGAGCGTGAGCCGCTTCCTGCTGGCCAACCCGGACGTGAACATCGACCTCGAAGAACGCGCCAGCCAGGCGATCCTGACCGCGGTGGCTGCACACGAGGCCGACGTCGGCATCCTCGCCGGCGATTTCGAGACCACCGGCGTGCGCTCGGTGCGCTATGCGCGCGACGAGCTGATCCTGGCGGTGGCGGCGGAGCATCCGCTGGCGCGCGAGCCGGAGGTGCGCTTCGGCGCGGCGCTGGCCTTCGACTTTGTCTGCATGAGCCGCACCAGCAGCAACTTCCTGTTCCTGCGCGAGATGGCGCAGCGCGCGGGCAAGAGCCCGAACGTGCGGCTGCATGCGCACAGCTTCGATGCAGTGCTGTCGCTGGCCGAGGCGGGGGTGGGCGTGGCGCTGGTGCCGCGCAGCGTGGCCGCGCAGGCACTGCGCGAAGCGCGCGTGGTGGGGGTGAGGCTGGCCGAGCCGTGGGCACTGCGCGAACTCAACCTGATCGTGCGCGCCGACGGCAAGCTGCCGGCATTTGCCGAGGCGTTCGCGCAGTTCCTGCTTAACGATCCGCGCGTGGTGGCCACGCGCGAGGGCGGCGCCGTGGCCAGCACGGCGCCATAGCCCAAATCAGCGCTTGCGGTTGAGGAACGTAGCCATATGCTGCTGTGGCTCGCCGGTATCGAACGCGCTGCCGAATTCCGCCACGCTGTTGTTGATCGACACATCGACCGGCGCGTCTTCCCACTCGCGCAGCAAACGCTTCTGCTGGCGCACGGCGACGGGACCGAACCCCGCCAGCAGCGCGGCCACGCGCTCGACCTCCTGGTCCAGCGCATCCAGCGGCACCACGCGGCTGACCAGCCCCCACTGCAGCGCGTCTACGGCGTTGACGATCTCGCCCGTCAGCAGCAGCCATGACGCGCGCGCATTGCCGATCAGGCGCGGCATCAGTGCGGCGTGGATCACCGACGGGATGCCGACCTTGACCTCGGGCATGCCGAGCTGCGCATTGTCGGCGGCGATGCGGATATCGCACGCCAGCGCCAGCTCCAGCCCGCCGCCCAGGCACCAGCCCGGCATGCGCGCGATCACCGGCGCCGGGCAGTGGCGCACCGCGTCGCACAGGCGGCGCAGGCCGCTGATGAAGGCCTGCGCGCTGGCGCGGTCCAGCGCGGCCATTTCCTTGATGTCGGCGCCGCCGATAAAGCCCTTGTCGCCGGTGCCGCGCAGCACCACCACGCGCACGGCGTCGTTGGCGGCCAGCGCCTCGAGCGCGCGCGTGGCCGAGGCGATCACCGGCGTGCCGAGGATGTTGAGGGAACCCGCGTCGCGGATGGTGACGGTGGCAATGCCGCGCGCGTCGATATCGACGCCGGCGTGCTGTTCCTGGATGGATTCGCTCATGTCGGTCCTTGCTGGTGGCTCGCTTACTGAAGCCTGGTGAAGTGGATATCGTCGACGACCTGCTTCCAGTGCGCATTCTGCCCGCGCACCAGTTCGGAAAACGCCTGCCGCGAGGTGGGTGCCGGGATCGCGCCCTGCTTCTCGATCGCGGCGATCACGTCGGGCTCGGCCAGCACCTTGCGCACGGCCTGGTTCAGCTTGTCGAGGATGGGAGCGGGCGTGCCGGCCGGCGCGGCCAGTCCGAACCACGACGGATTGTTCATCGCCGGCAAGCCGGCTTCGGCATAGGTCGGCACATTGGGCAGCACCTTCAGCCGCTGCTTCGCCGCGACCGCCAGCGGCTTCAGCCGCCCACCCTGGATCAGGGCGGACGACGACGGGATGTTGTCGAACACGACCTGGATCTGGCCCGCGACCGCATCGTTGAGCGCCGGGCCCAGGCCCTTGTAGGGCACGTGCAGCATGCGCGTGCCGGTCGTGTTCATGAACAGTTCGCCGTTCATGTGGCTCAGGCCGCCATTGCCCGACGAGCCGAACGAATACTTGCCCGGATTGGCTTTCAGCAGCTTGATGAAGGACTGCAGGTCTGCCGCGGGGAACGACGGGTTCACCACCAGCACATTCGGCACGTCGGCGAGGTTGCTGATCGGCGCGAAATCCTTCACCGGGTCATATGCGGTCTTGACGTAGACGTTGGGGTTGACCGCATGCGAGCTTTCCACCTCCATCACCAGCGTGTAGCCGTCGGCAGGCTGCCTGGCGGCATAGGCGCTGCCCACGGCGCCGCCGGCGCCCGGGCGGTTCTCGACCACCACCGGCTGGCCCAGCACCGGGCCCAGGTGGGTGCCGACGATGCGGGCGATGATGTCGGTGGTGCCGCCCGCGGCATAGGGCACGACCAGCTTGATCGGGCGGTCGGGGTAGGCGCTGGCCTGCGCGGCGCCGGCAGCGGCGAGCGCGGCGAACAGGGCAACGGTGGCAAGGACTGGTTTCATCGGGTGTCTCCGGAGCAGGGTTTGTCGGTCTTCGGTCTTGTCTGGGCAGGACATCAGTTGGCGGCGCCGTGCTCGCCCAGCAGCGGCGGCGGCACGAGCGCGCCGTCGTGGCCCGCCAGCATCGGGTTGCGCACCATCGGCACGCGGCCCATGACGGGGTGCTCCGCCACCTGCATCAGGCCGCGGTGCCGCACCTGCGGATGGGCGAAGACCTCATCCATGGTGTGGATCGGGCCCCAAGGCACGCCGTTGGCGTCGAACGCTTCGGTCCAGTCGGTGCGCGTGCGGGTCGGGAATAGTTCAGTCAGCAGCGCGCGCAGCGCCGGCAGGTGCTCGATGCGCGCCGAGTTGGTGGCGTAGCGCGGGTCCTGCGCCAGCCCGGGCATGCCCGCCACCGCGCAGAAGCGCGCGAACTGGCCGTCATTGCCGATCGCCAGGATCAGGTGGCCGTCGGCGCAGCGGAACACTTCATACGGCGCGCAGTTGGGATGCGCGTTGCCGCTGCGCTGGGGGTTCTGGCCAGAGACCAGGTAGTTGGCGGCCTGGTTGGCATTCATCGCCACGGCCACGTCGAGCAGCGCGATATCGAGGTGAGCGCCGGCTCCGGTCGAGTGCCGCTGGTAGAGCGCGGCCAGCACCGCCGAGGTCGCATACATGCCGGTGCTCAGGTCGACCACCGCCACGCCGGTGCGCAGCGGTCCCGCGCCCGGTGCGCCGTCGGGCTGGCCGGTATAGCTCATCAGGCCGCCCATGCCCTGGAACACATAGTCGTAGCCGGGCTTGTCGGCCATCGGCCCGTCCTGGCCGAAGCCGGTGATCGACAGGTAGACCAGGCGGGGATTGATCGCTTTCAGCGAATCGTAATCCAGCCCGTAGCGGCGCAGCGTGCCGACCTTGTAGTTCTCGACCAGCACGTCGGCCTCGCGCCCCAGCTCGCGCACCTGCGCGGCGCCTTCCGGCGTGCTGTAGTCGATCGCCACGGAGCGCTTGCCGCGATTGCAGCAGATGAAATAGCCCGACAGGCGCGGATCGCCTTCGGTGCCGGCCGGTGCGTCGAGGTAGGGCGGGCCCCAGCCGCGGGTGTCGTCGCCGTGCCGGGGGTGCTCGACCTTGGTCACCTCGGCGCCCAGGTCCGCCAGGTTCTGGGTGCACCAGGGACCGGCGAGAATGCGCGACAGGTCCAGGACCCGGACCCCTTCCAAGGCGCGATGCAGCATGACGACTCCGCTCTCAAAACAACGATGCGGCGCAGTATAGGGAGGGGTCCCGGGGGCGAACCAGTCGAGAGTTTTGAAGGGCGCGTTCGCGGCTTTTCAACGCTGCGCCGGGGTGCTGCCAACGGCCCGGCGGCGGCGGCCGTTTGGCGCGTAGGCGCTGCCGTGTCACAATTCGCGTTTGGCACTGACTCGGCCCGTGACTCGGCCGGCCGCGTCGCCGTGCTTCCGCGCGCGCTGGCGCTTTTCGCGCAACGCGGCGGAAGCCCGCCCAAGAGCCGACAAATTCACTTAGATTTCTGGCGATGACTACCATCCTGCAGCACATTCCTACCGGCGAGCGCGTCGGTATCGCCTTCTCCGGCGGCCTTGACACCAGCGCGGCACTCCTCTGGATGCGCCAGAAGGGCGCCGTCCCCTACGCCTACACCGCCAACCTGGGCCAGCCCGACGAGCCCGATTACGACGACATCCCGCGCCGCGCCAAGGCCTACGGCGCCGAGGAAGCCCGCCTGGTCGACTGCCGCACGCAGCTGGTGGCCGAGGGCATCGCCGCCCTGCAGTGCGGTGCCTTCCACATCTCCACCGCCGGCATCACCTACTTCAACACCACCCCGATCGGCCGCGCCGTTACCGGCACCATGCTGGTCGCCGCGATGAAGGAAGATGGCGTCAATATCTGGGGCGATGGCAGCACGTTCAAGGGCAATGACATCGAGCGCTTCTACCGCTACGGCCTCCTGACCAACCCCGGCCTGCAGATCTACAAGCCGTGGCTGGACCAGCAGTTCATTGACGAACTGGGCGGCCGCGCCGAGATGTCCGAGTTCATGCGCCAGAACGGCTTCGACTACAAGATGTCGGCAGAGAAGGCGTACTCGACCGACTCCAACATGCTGGGCGCCACTCACGAGGCCAAGGACCTGGAGCACCTGGATTCGGGCATCCGCATCGTCCAGCCGATCATGGGCGTGCAGTTCTGGCGCGACGACGTCGAAGTCAAGCGCGAGGAAGTCACCGTGCGCTTCGAGGAAGGCCAGCCGGTCGCGCTGAACGGCCAGACCTTCGCCAACGCCGTCGACCTGTTCATGGAAGCCAACCGCATCGGCGGCCGCCATGGCCTGGGCATGAGCGACCAGATCGAGAACCGCATCATCGAAGCCAAGAGCCGCGGCATCTACGAAGCCCCGGGCCTGGCGCTGCTGTTCATCGCCTACGAGCGCCTGATCACCGGCATCCACAACGAAGACACCATCGAGCAGTACCGCGACAACGGCCGCCGCCTGGGCCGC
>Ga0102589_1000721_pt1 | contig 57286 bp, 68 predicted proteins | sample AraplaMF_Col_mLB_FD_76858 | JGI IMG/M metagenome (GOLD analysis project Ga0102589, IMG submission 76858) | Arabidopsis root microbial communities from the University of North Carolina, USA - plate scrape MF_Col_mLB | ecosystem: Host-associated > Plants > Roots > Endosphere | place: USA...
CTCGACTTTATTAAGCTAAAAGTACAAGAAAAAGGATATCCACCTTCCGTACGTGAAATCGGTCAAGCAGTCGGCCTCGCTTCTAGTTCTACAGTGCACGGACATTTATCACGACTAGAAGAAAAAGGATATATTCGACGCGATCCAACAAAACCACGCGCAATTGAAATTTTAGGTGACAACCGAATGGAGACAGAAACACAATCTGTTATTCAAGTTCCAATCGTCGGAAAAGTTACTGCTGGTTTACCGATTACAGCAGTCGAAAGTGTAGAAGATCACTTCCCACTTCCAGCTAGTATCGTTGCTGGAGCAGATCAAGTGTTTATGTTACGCATTTCTGGAGATAGCATGATTGAAGCTGGTATCTTTGATGGTGATTTAGTTGTTGTTCGCCAACAACAGTCTGCATACAACGGTGAAATTGTAGTTGCTTTAACAGAAGATAACGAAGCAACTGTTAAACGTTTCTACAAAGAAAAAGACCATTTCCGTCTACAACCGGAAAACGCTTCTCTAGAACCTATCATTTTAAAACAAGTGTCAGTTATCGGAAAAGTAATTGGCGTATATCGTGATTTACATTAAAAATAATAAAAAGAAGATAATCCCCTTATTTATATAGGGCGTTATCTTCTTTTATATTTTGATAGATTTCCGTTCACTCAAAAGAATACATTACATTAATTATTAACGCGTTTCAATAGTAACGTCTCCAGCAGCGGTTTTACCGCTAATCTTTTTACTTCCATTACCGATCGTTATATTTTTATTTTCTTCATTAAAAATTGTCACATCTCCGGCAGCGCTTTGCCCAGTTACAACTGCATCTTGTGGTTTTTCCAATAAAGTAATATCTACATCTCCAGCGGTTGAACTTGCCTCTAAATCATATTTAGAATCATGATCAATAATATCTATATCCCCACTAGCCGTTTTGGCTGTTGCTTTCCCTATTACTTTTTTAAAATTCACCTCACCAGCTTTTGTAGATCCCTCCACACTCTTTGCTGTTACATGTTTCAAATCCACTTCTCCAGCTAGTGTTTCAACACTTACGCGGTCACTTTTCACATTACTTATTTCTATTTGTCCAGCGGATGAATTTACTTTTATCTCTTGATAAGAACGTTCAGGTACTAATATAGTCAATGCAGGCGCTTGAAATCCGAAATTGTAAAATGAAAAATCAAATGAAACACCTTTTTCTATTTCCCCTATAACTTTTAATGTGTCACCATCTTCAGCAATACGAATCTCCTGTTTACTTATGTCTCCTGTTTGCTTTACATAAAAAGAGGAATCAGGAGATTTTTGTACAACAATATCTCCAGCATCTAACTTAACTTCTACATTTTTTAGCGTTTCGTTTTTAATAACTTCTTCCTTATTTCCTTTCTCCACAGTTTCTACTGCTTTTTTATATGTTTGTGAAATCCCTATTACTCCAATAATGATACAAGCGATAGCTACTAATAATATTTTTTTCATCATCTACTCCCCTTTTATCATTTTGAAGTTCCATATTACATAGCGCACACATAATCTTTTAAACCACTTCGTACTATAATAAGCTACAATACATAACAACAAACCTACTCCAACAAACGTTATACTAACGAAAAGATCCAACCATATAAAAGTACCCATGAACACTTTTAAAATAACGAAAAATGGTGTCACTACACTAGCAATACCACCCACCCAAAAGGAAAATATAAAAGCTATAATTGCAATTAATGGGCCTAACACAATAATAAAGTTAAACAAACTAAGTCCAACCGCTGCCATGACAGCTCTTGTTATATTTGAAGTCGATGGGTCTTTTTTCATCTCATCAAAGCGATACAAAACAAGCAAGTCTTTCGCAATTACCTTCGGAGAGCCAAGCCCTTTTATTATTTCTGATTCAGTTTTCCCCTCTTCTATCCCAAATTGAAAATGCTCTTCATAATCAAATAAAATATCTTGTCGCTCTTCTTCTGGTAACTTTCTAAGATGACTTGATAATTCTTTAAGAAACCGTTCTTTACTCATCCCATTCCACCCCTTCAATAATTTCTTGAACACCTTTAGCAAAATCACGCCACTCTGTTACTAATAACGTAAGTTGCATCTCTCCTTGCTCTGTTAACTGATAATATTTACGGGGCGGTCCTTCCGTGGATTCTTTTAAATATGTTTGAAAATATTCCTCTTTCGTTAAACGACGTAATAGCGGATATACAGACCCTTCCGATATTAAAAATTTATTTGAAATTTGCTGAACAAGTTCATAACCATAACAATCCTTACGTTTTACAAGCGCCAATACACACAGTTCTAACACACCTTTTTTAAATTGAACGTTCAAGGACAATCCCCCCTTTCTTATTTCAGTACCGTTCAATAAACAGTACCTATTATATCCATAATATACCATCAGGTACTGTTTATTGCAAGGTACTATATTTTTGCAATTTTATTTATCAAACACTGAGCAAAACATACAATATCGAAGAAATACAATAGCATTTTAAAGAATCTCCTTGATTTTTCCGGGCATTTTGCGGACACCTATTCAATTTATTTCACCAGCACCTATGTTGCCCACAAATAAAAAAAGCCCTAATACCGTAGTATTAGGGCTTTTTTCTCTCTTAGTATAGAGACATATATTGATCGCGTTCCCATTGGTGAACTTGAGTTCTAAATATATCCTCTGAATTCATCAAGTTTTAAATTGCGCCAAAAACGTTGATTTATCAAGGTTTTATAAAAGTGATGTTTTATAGTGATTCATCACTTTTTTTATTTTTGTGGGTGAATTGTGGGTGGGTTCGTGGGTGCCCCCACAAACTGAAACAAACCTAAATAGCTTAGGCTTGTTTCAGTTTTTCATCTGTTCTTTCCTATTTAAAATATCCGCTAAAAAATTCGTTACAGTTCAATATTTTTTCTATTTTACTGCTTAGTAATATTTATTTCTTTAATAACTGATGGGGGTAATTTTCTTATTTATTAGATTCCTGTACCATGTTCTGAATATGAAATAATATTTTCTTGTTTCAGTGTAGGTGCTGCACTTTTTTCAATACTAGGACTATTTAAACCAAACGATAATACTGCAATACCAATTAAACCTATTAATGTAATTTTAATCTTTTTCATTTTAAACGCCCCTTTTCTTTTAATAAAGTTCTCGCTTCATGACCTAAATGATAATACTCACACGCCTTTTCCTTTGCACCCACATTATACCATTTTCCTGCTAGTAGTTCGGTATATATTTGAATGTCTTTCCACAATTCTTGTTCTTTAAAGTACGAAAGCGCTCCATTTATAATTTCTTCCAATTCTGCTATAGATTCATTATTATTTATACACTCCATAATATTTAGGTGATAAATATATTCTTGATTACAATCCTTCAAGCCCTCTTTAATATAAAAAGCTGCATCATTATGCTGTTTTAATTTAATATGTTCCCGAGCTAATAGGAATATTACCCTTCTTTGATAATGCAATTTTGTATGTTGACACGCTTTATATACTTCTTCTAAATGACGTATAGCTGAATCTGATAAGTTTTGTTCGGCATACAGTACTCCTAAATTACTACGAACTTTTAAAACTAGCGATTGTTCGTCAAGTTTTTGAAACATATTTAGAGCAGAAATTAGATATTCCTCTGCTAATTCAAATTGTTCTAAAGTAATACAAGCCATACCTAATGTATTTTCACATGCTCCCTTTTTAGTCTCATAGCCTTCATGACTTGAAAAATAATCAAGAGCCTTTGTAGCATAATTAATCGCTAAAGTGGGTTGTGAAATATAATATTTATATAGCGCAACACGATAATTGTACTCTGCTTTTTCTTTTTCATCGGACATCATATCTAATAAATCACTAGCAGATTCAAGATGTTTCTCTGCACTATTGTAGTTTCCAACTTCTGTTTCATAAATAAATTTAAAGAAGTGATAGTAATATTTTAGTAAACCATCTGGCATATCTTTTATGTATTCTAGCTCTTCTAGCCCTTTTTCAAAATTCCCCTTTAACATTTGGTACCTAAATCGTAACAGGGAGTAATAAATAAAAGAATCTGCATTTTCTTTAACCTTATTAAATATATTATCTGCTTCAATTTTTAAAATACTTGCCTTCTCTATATGCTGAGCAAGCATTTCATGATACCATTCTTCTAATAGCTCATACCCCTTGCTAGTAGTAGAAATTTTTGTCTCCATATAAATCCCCCTTTTCTAAGATTATTATCTAAATATTATAACAAATCATCATATCAAAGCGTACATCATAACAATTACTATTTATTGATAAAAAAATATCTGATTATTCAGTCTGTATTTAGTTATAACACCATCATTCACTTTGAAAAAGAAGCTTCTTTTTCATTTGAATTTATGAACATACAATGTTTACATCCTTGGTATGAAGTTGATATGATTTATTTAGTTTAGGGGGACGATAATATGACGGTTATAAAATCTATATTTAACGGGCTTCGTTTATTAAGTAAAATCATAAATCCTATATTAAAAGCATTGTCTAAAAGTAAATTCTAAACATCTTAACAATAAAGAAAGCCAAATCCTTAATTGGAATCGACCTTCTTATTTTAATGGTACCTCTACATATGTTGAACTAGCTTTAATATAGAAGACACTGCTTTTTGAGTTTTTCACTTTATATTGCGGTGAACCACTTATACTTATCTTCGCATCAATCGTAAATCCTAATCATGCATCCACAGAACCAGCCACATCTTTATCATGCCAAGATGGAGATTCATAGAAACGTAGGTTGTCCACTTTAGTAACAACACGCTTCCCTACAATAGAGTAATCTACTGTGCTTTTCTTACTAAACTTCACATAAGATGGATTGTTCTTAATCCATTGTTCACCGCCAAGATTTAACCAACCACCCTTTTCAGCCCATACAGCATAATATAAATCATTAGCATCAATTTATTACTTTCCCATTCGTGTTTTACCTCTATGTTATACTACATTACCTTTTGAGAACTATAACAAACACATATGTTGTAAAATATATTTTTTTGAGGAAACTTTAACCATTTATTGTTATAATTATATCCGCAATATTTTTCCAGGAGGGTTCCTATAAGGAACAATAGGATAATGGACATACATACTAGGCACTCCCCTTCTTTAATACGTTCATAGAAATATAGAAAGGGTTTATACGATGGGACAATTCCAAAGTAATTTACAAACAGCAACACAAATTGCTACGAAAATGGGATCAGCTTCTGACAGGGTTCAAAGTGCAACAAGTCGTTCTATAACAAAGGCGACGCGTACAACACTATCTGTTAACTCCAAAGCACAGGAAGCGAACCAACAAGTTTTAGATTTGACGAAACAATTTTCTGTAGCCTTTCAACAAGCGGTTGATAATATTCATTCGGTAGCTAACGAGTTTGAGAGAATGGATAAAGAACTTCAAAATATTTTTCGCTAATGTGATAACCTACGTAAAGTAAAACGGTAGGAGGAAAAAGATGAGTCAAGATATTGAAAAACAAATGAATCAATTAAATCAAAAATTACGAAGTGTATTTGAAGAACAGAATCGGAATCAATCTGCGATTCAAACACAGGAACAAGTAGTAGAGGATTTTCATGTATGGAAAAATCAAAACCATCGTTTGTTTGACCGTATTTTAGGAACTTGGCATAGAGATAGAGAAATGTCATTGTTTTTTATGAATATGAGTCAAGATGCACAATATATTGAGCGAAAACTTACTTTCGAATTGGAAAATCAAAAAGAAACATTGCTTAAGGAAAAACGAAATCTTAGTGACTTAGAAAATGACCTTTACTATCAAAAACAGAATCTAGCAAAGGAGGTCAATTCATGAGTTTGAATATGTATCTAGGGGAAGTACATACGCAAACACAAAGCATGAACGCTGTATGTACCGCTACCATTCAAGGTATGGAACAAGCTATTCAGTCGATTGATGCTTTTGCAATTGATACTGTTCTACAAGGACAAACATATAGCAGTGCAAAAGCATTCTTTGCACAAACCTTTCGTCCATTAGCACAAGGAATCATTTACTTGTGTGAAGAACTAATCCGTCAGAATGATGCCTTTCCAAGTCAATTTCAATCACAGGTAGCTTCAACAGATGTCATCGAACAAGAAATACTAGAACAAATTCGAGGGATTGACCGAATGAGAGCAGGTGTTGAAGGGATTAGTAATGTCCTTCCAGCTATGCAAGCGATGATGGGTATTTTTGATATGATGAAACGGAAACTGCAAGAAAAGTTAGAACACCTGCATGAATTCAATTATACTTCTAGTAGTAATTATGATACTGCACTTCAATTAGCTGCGAGTATCGCGCAAGGTCTTGCGGAAGTGCAAAGTGGGAAAGGTTTCAGCCCCGCAAGTGGAACATTTAGCATTCAAGAATTGAATATGGAGTGGACGGGGCCTATTCAAGCAATTAGAGAAAGTAAAGCTCGTGAAGCACAAATTGAAAAAGCAATTGCTTTACGAGAACAAGAAGCCAATAGACCATGGTATGAAAAAACAGCTATCAGTACTTGGGAATTTATGAAAGAATTTTTTCAAGGCGCTGGCAGTGCGGCTTTCGAAAGCGTTATTGGACTCGAATCACCTGATAATGATGAATTAGAAAGCAAGTTAACTTATCAATCGGGAAGATTTGCCGGAAATGTTGTAGCAGGAGCGGCATCCATTATAGAAATTCTAGAAGGTCTTACCGTCATAGGCGGCTCTAATTTTTTAACTCTAGTCGCAACAGTAGGAACTGGTGGATTAGCATCACCAATTGCTATTACATTTGATGCAGCCGCTACAACGGCTGGAGTTGGTCTTGTTGGACATGGTCTATTTGCTGGGCGTAATGCAATTCAAAATGGTAAGGATACTCTTCAAAAATTCCAATCTTCTTCACCTTCTGGTGGAGGAGTTAAGGGGACTAATAATGCTGGTAAGAGTGTTAGTAAACCTAAGGCAATAAATACTGTACAACAAGCTAAAACAAAGCAAAAAGAAGTTATACATGAAGTAGAAAGTGGTAATGTTAAACTTAAAACTAATAAACAAAAAGGTAATTATGGAGAAATGAAGATGGATGTTCATTTCGAAAGTAAAGGTTTTGATAGAATTAGTAACGATAGAGTAACTAGTCTAGATGATAAGATAGTTAAAGGAATAGACGGAGTTTATTATAATCAAGGCCCACCTCCGAAATATATAATTGGTGAAGCTAAATATAGTGGTTCTAAACTAAGTAAAACTAAAGATGGAAGACAGATGAGCGATACTTGGATAGAGGGAAAGAACAGGCTAGAGAAAGCAGTAGGAAAAGATGTTGCTGATGATATTTTGTTAGAGGGATATGATAAGACATTAGTTAATATTAGAGAAGACGGCTCTATTATAACCAAAACGTTAGACATTACAGGAAATATAAAAAAATAAGAAGGTTGGTATAGAAATGATAAGAGATACATTTAAAGACAAAGAATATTTTTTGGAGTATATTGCCGAAGAGGAAAATAGAATAAATAAATTTGAAACAAAATTACGCAATAATGAAGTGAGAGAAGATAGAATTTTTAATGTGGGAAAGAAAGTATATGATTTAAAATTTCAAATTTTTATAGCCAAATATTCTATGGGAGAACCAATAGAATCCCTTGTAGATGACTATAAATTAATAGTCAAAGAAATGGAAGAATTTTGGGATTTCAACCTTTATGAAGATATGTTGTGGATGCTTTCTATAGGTATTATGATAGAGATCGATAAGAATACATTTGATATTCTTGTAAAGTTAGTAGAAAAGCATAAGACGAATGATTTTCTCTATAATTTTATCATTCATTATAGAAATGAAGAAGTGAACTATCAAAACAGTATTTGGTTATTTGAAAAACCATTCAAAAGTCTTGTTAATGTCATTATGTGTAAAGATGATACAAAAGCTAGTAAATTCATGAAGGGATACTTGATAGAGCAATGGTATGTTGGGCATAATGACATGGGGTGGTATGAATGCCATAAACATCATGAAAAGTTATATTTTGGTTACTGGAGTTTTGAAAGTGGAGCAATTATGAAAATTTTAGGACTAGATGATAGTATATTAAAAGATGTTCCTTATTATCCGTATGATATGGTGCATTTTAAAAATGAATAGATTCGTTCTGCGATAAAAAATAATATTATCATGAAAGGATTAATCAAATTAAAATAATCAAAGAGGAATTAATTAAATTTGTAAAAAAATGCAATTTCAAAGGAACAAAAGATGAAATAAGTGAATATATTGACATACTTAAGGAAAATGTTCCGTACCCTAAGCTTGGTGATATAATCTTTTGGAATTCTAAACAATTATCTCCTGAAGAAATAGTTGATGAAGCGCTAAATTGCAAAGAAGAAAAACAGTAGAATATATAAAGATCAAGCCGCCCCCTTTTTGGGCGGCTCTCTTCGTTATCTAAACCAATTTACATAAGAATCACTAGCCGTAATAATTCAATTATACTTCTAGTAGTAATTATGATACAGCACTCCAACTAGCCACTAGTATTGCTACGGGGCTTGCAGAAGTACAAAGTGGAAAAGGTTTTAGTCCTACAAGTGGTACATTTAGTACACAAGGGTTGAATATGGAATGGGCAACGTCTATTCAAGCGATAGAAGAAGATAGGACACGTAAAGCGGACAATTCGATTAAAGATGGAGAAATGTGCGGTAGGCTAGAGGAGAAATCTCCGATTAGAAAGGCTTGGGACGATAAGGTAGACGATGTAGTTAAAATGTTCGAAACAGTAAAAAAGATGTGGAATGGTACTGTAATCGGAACAGGGAAAGCAGTTGAAGATGAAATCAAGTCCATGGAAACTTTAAGTAATATGGATATAGGAACTTTTATTAATGTTACATATGCGATTTTACATTTGGATGAAACGGCGCAAAATATGTGGCATGCATTTTCAAGTACTGTGAAACGAGATATAATAAATGGAGATGCAGAGAGCCGTACACAATGGACTACTTATGGATTAACCCAATTAGCCCTCGGTCTAATTGCTGATAAAGGACTAAGTAAAGCAGGCCTGGTCACAAAAGGAGCAGGTGGAGCAGGTGGAGCAAGTACATTAGCTAAAGGCGTAACGCTAGTAAAAGAATTGAAGCAAGTATCTGATATTTTACAACCTTTTAAGAAAGATGTTTCTTATGCTTTCTCTGGCGGAAATAATATACGCTCTAAATTTGATATACCTGATTTTAAACAAGCTGAAGAAAAGCTATCAACTCATCAGTTTGCTAGGGGAGTTGATACTAATACTGTAAAACCAGGAGATACTAGTCCATTAGCTCCAGGAGGAGGATTAAATTCCCATGAGGCAAGAGGTGGTCACTTAATCGACAGACATATTGGGAAAACAGATGCAGAGTTGTTGCAAAGATTACAAAGGGACCCTAGAATTCGAGCGTCATCAACTTTCACTGATAGGGCTACAGCCGAGAGAGTAGCTAATGAAGTTTTAAGTAATCCCCAAAATATAGTAGAAATAAATAGGTGGTTAAACAATCCTAGTAGCCGAAGAACTTTACCACTAAATTATAACGGTAATGCTATAATTGGACGCGTTATCGATAGAGGATCAAACAGTGCTTCGGATGCGGAAAATGCTGTGATTGTTTTGAAAAAAGATAACCAAGGAAGTTTTATTATTACAGGATATCCAGAAAAATAGAGGAGAGAATTTATATGGAAAATAAATATAGCTCATATAAAGAATTAGGTGATTTTTTAGCAGGAACATTTCACCAAGACATGGAATCACCTGAGGAAGCTCTTAGTGAATTTATAATGGAAGTTAATAAAGTCTGTATCGAAAATACTATAAATGATATACTTTTATTTTTAAACGGTAATTTAACTGATAGTGAAAAAGAGGAATTTATTACATATAAAACTTATATTTATTTCCCTGCATTAAATTTAACAGCTTTAGAATGGTTAAAGCAGACTCTTGAAACACTAAAAGAAGCTATAAGAAATAAAGAATAAAATTACACTAAACAAAGCCGACTCTATATAAGAGCCGGCTTTTCATTTTGCTATTTAACTTGTACAAAATATGAACTATCTGTAATATAGAATACACTTCCCCAAGAATTTTTCACTTTATATTGTCTCGACCTATTTACTATTACTTTATCAATGATAGTAAATCCTAATCCTACATCTACAGAACCCGCTACGTCTTTGTCCTGCCAAGATGGTGCATCATAGAAACGTAGATTGTTAACTTTTGAAACAACGCGCTTCCCTACAATAGAAGAATCCACTGTGCTTTTCTTGTTAAATTTAACATAAGATGGATCGTTTTCAATCCATTGTTCACCGCCAAGATTTAACCATCCTTTTCAGCCCATACAGCATAATATAAATCATTAGCATCATTTTATTACTTTTCCATTAGTGTTTTACCTCTACGTTAATGCTACATTACCTATTGAAAACTATAACAAACACATATGTTGTAAAACATATTTTTCAAGGAAATTCTATCCATTTACTGTTATAATTATATCCGTAATATTTTTCCAGAGGGGTTCCTATGAAGAACCGTAGGATAATGGACATACTTTGTACTCCCCTTCTTTAATACGTTCATAGAAATATAGAAAGGGTTTATACGATGGGACAATTTCAAAGTAATTTTCAATCGGCACAACAAATCGCTACGCAAATGAGAGCAGCTATGGGAAAATCATCTCTGCTTTCCCATCGAAATAAATTTTATTTTTAATATAAAGGAGTACAATAGTAATGAAATATCCGTATAGCTTTGAAGTACTTACCAATGGAAAATTAGTTATGAGACTTCCCCAAGAAATTAAACTTATTGAAACTTTTTTAGGTGTTGAAGTTTCTGCGTTTGGAGATTGGATTTTAGAAGAAATACATATTGTTTTAAACGGGGAAAAAGATTGCGTAGTAGTAAATGGGAACATTTGCGGTTTAGAAATTCGGAAAGATACAACTACTGTCCTAGACAATTTTGCCGAAGATGGTAAGGGTGAATTTTGTGAGATAGAAACGGTTGAATTAGTAGACTTAATTCATATTTGGCTAGATAAACAAAAGGAATTTAAAAAAGGGAAAAATAAAGAATTGTAATAATTTAAGTAGCTGGCTTCTATATGAAGTCGGCTTTATTTATTATTTCATATGCCTCTCATTATCTATATCCCTTTCGTAATTGCTAATTAGCACCGTCCACATTTTTTCCAGATGACTGGAGTCGAACACAAGTCTTAAAAGCTATTGAAGAAGCTTATGGAAATGCTAGATTTCAAACTGGCTCAAGTAATGCATATATTGGGGTAACTTCAAATGGAATGAAAATCAGAATTTTTCTTACTCCAAATAGAAAAATTATATCGGTATTTCCAATTTATAAAAGATAGGAGCAAGAAAAATGAAATATAATTATGAATTTATTGTTGGTCCATATGATACATTATTAATAAAATTACCTTCAGAAATATCTATAGTTGCAGATTTTTTAGCTTCTGATATACAAGGCGGGACCGCGGAACCATGGATTACAGAAATCGATCAAGTGTTAAACGGTAAGGAGGAATCCTCCAAATTCGGGGGGAATGCCTGTGACTTAGAAATAAAACCAGATTTCACACATATCTCAAATCGTTATGTTGAAGATGAAGATTATTCATGTACAATTGAAACTTCTGAGTTAAGAGAATTAATTTTAATATGGGAAGCAAAGTTAGCTCTACTATAAATAATGAAGGTACAATGTTTTTTAATGAAAAAGTACGATTTTTCACTTGTTGGTTTGAAGACTTTGAATAATTTTTTGATAACCTTGATTGACTAAGTACCTTTCAAACCTTATAGGTAAATAAACAAAACTATCTTGATAAAATGATTAAACAAGTAGGAAAAAATATATTATACAAAAGAGCATCCTTTAAGTGGATGCTCTTTTGCAACTCTTACTTCACATACACATAGGCTTCATTTGCTGTTACATAGTATGTTTTACCTTTGTTGTTGTGTACTTTTGAAACCACCTATTACTTAATAATTACATGTTCCTCACGAATCCAACGATTACCACCAATATCAACATGCCCATCTTGTCTATTAAACAACTGATACGGCTCACTTCCATCCACAAAACCAGTGTCATTGCCGCTCGGCCCATCGTAAATTCGGATTTGATATCCTGGCCAATATTTAGTGTATGCATAGAACCATTGGACATCAAAATGTTTTAGGTAAGCCCACTGTTTTTCATTTCCAAGGCAGATCATATTTTTTTCTCCACCCCCCCAGTATCCTTTCTGGATTAAGTAAGGGATTTTTTGTGTAATACGTCCAGCAAAAATAGGATCAGCAGGATTTTCATATAGATTCACACCATAACCATCATTGTATTTCGATGTTGCATGTCCAATTCCCTCTTCTTGAATGGGTTGAATTGGATTAATTGGATTTAGATCATTACCACCAATAAACCAAGATAATGGCTTGTCTCCATTTAGAACATTTAAGTCAACTTTTCCTACACCATCAAGCCAACCGCCTGTTTCTCCGTCTGCATATTGCCATAGATCACACGCATAGGCAGGTTTATTACTTCCATAACGAGGAATCCATAAAAAGTCTGCTTTCACCTTATTTAAACCATATTGATTGTACATATGATGTGATACATAAAATCCGACTTTCCAACCTGCCGCTTTACATGTATCAATAAAAGCTTGAGAAGCTGCTGCTAGATTGTCGGGGCCACAACTTTTTAATGTATCATCCTCACAATCTAGCACTAAGAATTCAGCATTTGAATTTGTTCTTTTCATAAAACCGTTCGCTTCCACAATTGCATCATTAACAGAAACATAGCATCCATACGCATAGGCAGCATGTGGAATGCCACGTTTCTCTAATTGCGCTACATGTTGTTTATATAATCCATCTACTGTATCTGATCCATATTGAACACGGCAAATCGCTAAACTAACTTGAGGAGCTAATACATCCCAATTAATACTGTCATTCCATTTTGAAATATCGATAATATGTTTTTTCATTGTTGAACATCTCCCTTTTTATCTTCTTGTTTTTGTTTACCACCTAAAATTTCAACCGCGTTTGTTAAAGCTTGTGGAAGTGGGATTCCCATACGTCCAGCGTTTTCTAAAAGTGATAGCAATTCATTACCCATGAAGAAAAAGATTGTTGCTTCACGGATGGCACTATTACTTCCAAGTAAAACATCCACTTGTGTTGCAGCTCCTACTAAAAGAAAAAGCACCACCTTTTTGGCGATGCCTTTGAAACCGACTTTGCTTTTTAATTCTCTGTTATATCCTGCTGCAATCATGCCTGTCAGATAATCAATAACTACCATCGTCACTAAGATTTTCAATGTCGCATCCCATCCTCCCAAGAAATACCCACAGAAACCACCGAAAGTGGCTATAAAAGCTTTTAATAATACATCGATACGATCCATTTTTTCACTCCTTTTTGCAAAATAAAACGAACCAGCTATCACTGCTCCGTTTTCTCGTTTATTAATTTTGTAGTAATAATTCTTCTAACTTTGCAATTCTGTCTTCTTGACCAGCTACTTGTAATTTTAGATCTGCAATTTCATCATCCTGACTAGCCACTTTGGACTTGAGATTATTTATTTCTTCCTCATGATCATCTTGTGTAAGCTTAATCTTCTGAGTAGCGTCTACATTAAGAGTTACAAGCGTGTACAAGTTAATTCCGTCTTTCAAGTCAGATACAAAAGTCTCATCAGTATCTTCTAGTACAAGTCCATATTGCAAAGGAATATCCCTTGTAGTATGGACTTGTCCAGTTCCCACAGATTCCTGTCTCATTTGGTAAAGTTTCTCTACATCAGATTTGAAGTTGTACTGTCGAACGTTCAAACTCATGATTTTCTCTAGCGAGTCAATCTCTAAGTCTCTAATGTTTGATTTGATAGAACGAGATGAGCGATTAGTTAAGCTAGTGTAGCTCAAGTTACCCAGCTGTAATCCTGCTGTAGGGGTATTTTCACCAGTAGGTACCAGCTGTAAGTAACTCTGATATCCTGTTGCATGAGATGCTCTAATACGGATATAAGCTAAACGCAAGTCAGCATCTATGTTGTTATCTGATAACATCATTTGATTTCCGGTAGTTTTACCAGTATTTTCAAAATTAAATGTGCCATTGTTGTTACTATAGTTATGACTATTAGTAGACTTGATAGCCATCTGCCCATTTTGGAAGAAGTTGATTCTAGATCCGTAAGTAAATTCATTGGTAATAGGGTTGTACTGCTCTACCATCCCAATAGTTGCTTGTGCATTTTGGTAGTTATCTACACCTTGAGCGTTTATAGGAGTCCACTGAGTAATATTTAAAGCGCCTACTATACCACCACTTACAGATCGTCCTAGCGTAAGAGTAGGATTGATAGCGGTACCGTCTGATCTATTAAAAAATCTAAATTCTGCTCTCGCAGTGTCTCTATCATATAGCTCAAGGTTTTGCTGATTTAACTTAACGTATCTTTGGTTTCCATTTGGAGCAGTCTTGATTGTAACCCCTACAAGTTCTTGTGCTTTAAGATGCTTCGCTTCAATAAAACCGTCTAAATAAATCTTACTTGCTTGGATCAGTACCGCTTGTGCTGTTTGGTTAATCGCTGAAGCTATATCGCCATCTTTAACACGTAAGCTTATTTCGTCTGTTAATAATGAGATGGAACTTTCATGTCTTTCCACAATGGCTTTCTCACCATAGCGCTCGTTGCCTTCTATTTTGGTATAAACGTCATCTTTTGAAACTGTAAGATCGATTCGATCAGACTGTTGTTTTATTTCACTTGTAATTGTAGATATCTTGCTATCAAATTCTGATGTCGCGACTTTCTTAGCGATTTCATCCACAAGTTGATCGTAGTTAGTATAGTCTTTCGGGTTTTCCATAAAACTAGAAGGTTTCTCACCTTGTTGAAATTGTGGTTGAGAAACCCAAATAAGTCCGTTTTTACGTATCCCTATACGAACCTCAGCATTTGTAACGGCACTCGAAGGGACATCGGCAGTGACATAAATAAAGATCCATACGCCATTGTTCAATTTATCTTTTAGATTTACATTAATAGTTGTAACTACAGTTGATCCATTCAGAAACTTAATTTCTAAATCTCCATCTTGATCTAAACTATCTTTGTTATCTGTAAATATCCATGCTGATAACACTAATTTCCCTGCCCCTGATGTGACAGTTGTTTTTTGACTTACGCCCGTCCAAACGTTTGTCACTAAACCATTCGCCTGGATTTTGACGGAATTATAACCGTCATGTCGCTTATCTGTTGTAGGAGTAACGGATGTACCTACAGGAGTAGTTGCAACCCATTTACTTAAACTAGGTGTTCTGTCAGTTATTATGCCGGTGCTCGTATTAATTTCTCTATCTTCAAAAGCGGAATTGACAAGTATGTTCGTACTGCCTAATCCTCCGATATAGTCTTCCATCTGTTTTCCTGAAATTTTTGAACTTACAGCCTCATTAGTAAGCTCAAGATCTCTTTTTATTCCTTCTACATCTGGAACAACCGACTCCCATTCTACTCCTGTCCATATTTTCAAAATACCAGGTTTCCCGTTACTGATGTCGCGCCACAATGTTTTATTTGCTTTAAGACCTGTTGTTGGTGGATTTTTTGCCTCGATAATATCAACCATGTTATTTTCAATGTTCTCTTTTAGTTTCTCTGATATATCTTTAGCCGTTTGCGACTCCTCTACAGCTTGTTCGGATTGTTTCTTTGCTTCTTCAGCTAATTTTTCTAGTTGTTCTAACAGTTCTTTGTTTGCCTTATTTCCTAAAGATGCAAGAATTTTATTGTAAAGTTTGCGTAATTCTTCATTAGGATCAACAATTTCACGATAATCTCCAAACACATATTTATCTTCTAATGGATTCTTATATGATTCATCACCAGCAATTGCCCTTGCTTCTAAATAAAGCTTAGGTGTAAATCCAGTATCTTTAATTCGTATCGTATCGCCCTCATTAATTAATTCGTGAGCCAAGCCGAACACACGACCAATTGATTGTGCTTCAACTTCATACGAAACGGATGTATTTACACGCTTCTTTAACTCTGTATTCATGAGAGTCATTAAACGTTGTGGTGTTATATCTTCTTCTGTTTCTGGCGTGTAGAAGCCAAATTTATGTTGACCGCGCTCGTTCCATCGTTGAAATGCATCATTGTCTACAATATAAGGGAAACCATTATTAATGCTCTCAACTGTGATGATAGTGTCACCTTCTTTTTTGACGAAACCAACTAAGGCTGTACAAATGTTTTGAGAGTTTTCAATGCGTTTAATTCCCATCAAATCTTTGCCGAGAGTTACTTCTTTCCCTGTTTCTCGACCGCGCTTCTTTACCATATCTACATAACGCCCAACGACTTGAGATCCTACAACTTCCGCACGGTATTGTATTTCTAATTCAAATAATGATGCTATCTTTTTAAGAAAAGACAACGGATCAATAAATTCATCAATAGTCATAGAGCGGAAACTAGTATATTCCAAATTTCCTTTTTTCCACTTCGTACCTGCCAGAGCGATATCCACCATTTCAATGACTGTCTTACCTTCTAGTTTTTGTGGAGGGATAATTCCAGCTTTAGCAAGTTGAACCCATTCGCCAGATGCATAAGCTATTACCGATCTATCATCAGATTCTTTTTCAATTTCAGTGATTACATAAGGAACGATACGACCATCACGCACTTCTTTTAATACTAAGTTTTGCTGCATAAGTGTGGATGAATACCTTGTATTATCAAATACGCGAAACTCTAATGTATCAATGTTATTTTTGATTTCCCAATGTCTTTTATCATCCCAATAATCTTTAGGCTGAATGGATGCTACAATTTGTTCTGTTTTAAAATCAACAACATGCAATTCACCACTTGGCGTTCTCATCTAAATCGCTCCCTATAACTGATCGTTGCATTTACATCTGGCGGCATAATATCAATACGATTATCCCCACGTATGATTTTAGGAAACTCACTAAATATATCTTTAATATTAATAGCATCTTTCCCATTAATCGTAACAAGACTTCTTTCTGTATCGATAATCACCTTATCTCCCGTTTCAAAAATATAAGGCTTTGTATTTGAAGGGACTTTGTTTATTTTCCAAATCTTTAAATCATCAATTTGTATTACATCGACAGGTTGGTTATTATCCCACTTACAAATGGCAATCATAACTTGTGCAACTTTCCGTTCTGTCATCGGGTTTCCTGTTTCATCAATCCAACGTTCAACAAGTGATGCATCGTCAATTTCTGTTCCATCTCTAAAACGAGCTACATAAACAGACCATTCATTCCCTCGTCTTGCAACACGTAACCTACCGTAAAATTGATTAAATGTATTAGGATGCGCCCCATTTGTATCTACTAATTTTCGTATACTGTTAGGCGTTCCTGCATTTCCAATACGCATGAATGATTTTGTGATTTCGGCATCCCAATATAAATCATTCATGTTAATTCGTGTGACAATATTACTTGATTCATCTAAAAGCAATACCTCCACACGACCCATTTCTCCAATACTTTTTGATCTCAAACGAACCCATGTCTCCATTTCAAAATCTTGTAATGGTCCACCTGGAATACTCCTCTTAGCTAGAGCGCCATGGAATCCTTTCTCTTGTCCATAATCTTCACAATATAATGCATAACCACCTCTTGATTTAAAACTACCGGTTCCTTTCATTTCCTCAACTTGTCCAGTAACAGGAGTCCAACCGACCACAGATGACATTTCATCCCATAATACACGCTCACGTTCTTGCACCGTTGTCTCCTCCACAGTTAACGGGTAACCAATACGGAAATAGTTTCGCTCTAGAGGGTATTTACCAAACCATACATCTAAAAATGTACTTGGTTTCTTGGCTTCAATTTCAATAATTGGTGGAGCTTCTACACTTCCTTTATTCGTGAAATACGAAGTAATCTCGGTGGACCAATTTTGAGTGAATGTGTGAGTCTGTACTTCCCCTAACTTATAAGGCATTGGACAAACGAATTTCAAAGTACCTTTACCTAAAGTAACAAATTCCTCTGGATCAAACTCTTCATCAATAACAGCCATATATGTCCTATCAGGAGTTACATCAAAGACCAACTCAACAGGTTGTTCTGTAATTAACCAATCTGCTATTTCTTCTTTTAATAGTTCTAAGTCGCCACCATCAGGAACTATAATTCCAACAGGAATCGAAAGAACACGGATGTCAGTTTGTGTGTTTAATAACCTTGCCCCTGGATATCCTGGAACACTTAGAAAATTCCTTTTCAATGGTGCCCATGTAGGTCTTTTCCATCCTTTTTCAATTTGAATAAAATCTTTACGTTGATTGTTAAATGTAAAAGAACTCATGTTAACACCTCATTTCTATATAAAGTAAAAGAAACCCAAACCTAAAAGGCTGAGTTTCTCTTTGCTTCTCTATCTTGATACTCGGTTGTATATCTATAAGTACCGCGCGCCACTTCTCTACCTTCTAAAATGACAGGTACTTCAATCGCTAACCCACTTCCCTGCATTGGGATTGTACCGTCTACTCCTTGAGCTTGATATAGTCCGTTAGCTTGTACACCTATATTACCCACATTTACTGTTGGTATTGCTGCTTCACTCATTGCATTAGATGCTTGATTTATTAACCCAATTGAGTTTTCCATACCGATAGCAAGACCAGCTCCGATGTACTTCCCTACTTTATCTCTCATCAATCGCGAGGGGCTGTGGATGTCAAAGAATCCAGTAAAACCATCAAGAATACTATTACCAATAGATTTAACTTTATCTGCCACTTTTCCAGCCATACTTCCAAGACCATCAATTAAACCACTTATTATATTTTTACCGATTTTGAAGAGATCAATTTTTCTTAATGTATCAACAATCTTTGGTACAATATCAGTCACAATTGTAGAACCTAATTGTCCTACCATACTTACGATACCTTTTATTAATGCCCAAATTAATTGAACACCCGCTTCAAGGATTTTAGGTAAATTCCTAATTAATTCTCCTGCTAAAGTAATAATCAGTTTTAATGCCGCTGCTATTAATTGAGGTATTACTTGTACAATACCTGCAATTAACATCATTAGAATTTTTATACCTGCATCTAATATCTTTGGCAAATTCGCGGTTAAGGTAGATGCAATTTTTACAATTAAATCTAGGGCTGCATTAATGAGTTGTGGCAAGACTTGCACTATCCCATTTATTATAGCCATTAGAATTTTGACACCAGCTTCAATGATCTTTGGTAAATTTGCTAGTAATGTATCCGCTACTTTTGTTATAAGATTTATCGCTAAATCGATTAACTGCGGTAGCATTTTTATTATTCCATCTATTAAGCTAGTTAAAACTTTAACACCAGCTTCAATAATCATAGGAAGATTTTGAGTAATAGCATTTATCAAAGTAGTTATAACAGTGATAATTGCCAATGCAATCATAGGCAGAGCTTGTGTGATTCCAGTAATCAACGAAACTAGTAAATTGATACCAATTTCAATTAACTGAGGTAAAAATGACATAATCCCATTAATAATTGTTTGAATAATCGTTACGGCTATTGGGATCAACTGTGGAACCATCTGCATAATTCCATTAATTAAAGTCATAATCAATTGAAGTCCTGTCTCTATAAGCGTAGGTAAGACTTGTACAATTCCAGAAATTAATGTTTGAATAATTTGGATTCCGGTTTGAACAATCATAGGAAGATAAGTAGCAATCATCTGCGAAATTGTATTGATAATCCCCACTATCGCTTCAAGTATGATTGGAGCCGCTACCACTAATCCATTCACAAGGCTTGAAATCATTTGCAATCCAGCTTCAAGAAATTGTGGTAAGGCTGTTGTCACGAAATTAGCTATATTGGTAAAGATATTTGTAATGGTTTCAAGAATAATTCCTGAATTTGCATTCAAGTACTCTGCTATTGCTGGTAAATAACGAGATACAGATACGAGAATGCCAGGAAGCCCGCCGATAATTGCACCCGCTATAGAAGGACCAATCATCTTAAAGATTTCACCTAACTGGCTAAAGTCTCCCGAAAAAACGGCTTTCACAGCATCAAAAAGATGAATACACGCTTCACGTATTTTACTAACTGCTAATCCTATTATTTCAGCTGCATTTTGAAATCCTTTTGGTAAATGGGTAATCCAATCATTTAAGTGGTCTCCGTCTGCGGCCGTCCAAAATAAGTATTTACCTAATGAAACGAGTATATCTATAAAACTCTGTATACCACTTAACACACTAGTAATACTATTTTTAAACCCTTCATTGGTCTGCCATAAATGTCGCATCCAAATGATTAACCCGGTAATTGCGGCGGTGGTGGCAATAAATCCACCTACAACTAATGCAACTGGACCAGCAATAGCCCCGACACTTACACCTACTATTCCAGCTATACTGGATAAGGTGACAAATACCGGAGCTAAAGCCATGCATGCTCCAATTAGTATTCCCAGTGTGACAACAATTGTTGTTAATGCTGCTGCTAGTGCTGGATGAGCAGAAATCCAACTTGCAAAGGCTCCAATAATGTTAGCTACTACGCCCAAAAGTGGTTCAAGGGCCATTTTTAAATCACCCATTGCCTTTTGAAACTTTATAGCTGGACTTGCATCCATTTTCTTTATCATTTCATTTAACTCTTCTTGGCTTACATTTAAATCAATAACTTTACCTTGAGCGTTCAACAGTGTATCTATAATGTTTTGTCCTTGATCTTCGAACATGGTCCCGAAAAGCTTCACGCCAATCTCATTTCGTTTTGTTTCATTTTCAACTTCATTCAACGCTTTAGCAATATCAGTCATAGCGGCTGAACCTTCTTTACCGCCTTTTGCTACAGATTGTCCCCATTTTTCTAACTGATCAGCTGAAATTTTCGTACCTTCAAGTGCTTCCTTCATCGACTTATCGACACCTTGACCGAATTCAGCCGCTTTGATACGACCTTCTTTCAGACCCGTAATGTTCAGTGAAATTCGCAAAGTTTCACCCGTCCTCTAAGGACAGCTCACTGTCACCAGCAAGACCAGACTATATCATCATCTTTGTAAAAGATGCTCCCCGTTTCGGATGTCATTGGCTTACACCCTACAATTAGTCGTTACACCTTCCCTTATATTGGGCTTGGCTCGGTATTATCTCATTGAGACTTTCACCGAATTAAAGGAGTTTGCTATGAATGTCACCACTCATAGGGACAATTGTTTATCCAATAGGTTGTCGATATTCCAGGTGCCTGTATCAACACCAGCAGCCATAATAGCTTGTACTTCCTCAGCCGTATAACCTGCTCGTGTAAGCTGTCCCCCATATTCAGCAATAATATCTAACTGTTCAGGCGGAAAGCCCATTTTTAATAAGGAATTTGTTAAAGCTAAAGCACTATCGTTAGTTATTCCTAACTCACTACCAACTTCATTCGCTTCTTGAATTAATTCAGTAAAATCAATACCGGCATAAGCTGTAGAAATTGCCGCTGCGCCTTTAACAACAGCAGTGTTCGTTTGATCACTTACATTCTTGTTTAAAGCCCATTGTCTTCTGGTTCCTTCAAGTGCTTCTTCCACATCCACACCATATGCTTCTATACCTCTAACAGCTTGTTCAACTGATTTCTTAGATGATGCTGGGACTTCAAAAGTTACATCAATTTTCGTTTTTAATTTAGAAGTATCAAGAGCTTTTTCGATTACTCCTGATATACCGCCAGCTGCCATCGCTCCTCCGAGCATATTCTCTAAACCGATGTCTAACTCTTTGAAGCTTTTCCCGGCTCTTTCAGCTTCTCGTGAAAGGTCTCTCAAATCATTTCTAACTTGTTGTATTGAATTACCATCATCAACAGAACGAAGCGCACGTTGTAACTTCTCAATATCCGCTTCTGCCCCTAATGCTTCACGACCAATAAGACCAATTGCTTGGTCTAACTGTCTACTGGTAGCTGTGCCACTTTTAATTGCATTTACTAAACGATTTCCTAACGCTCCTGCAAAATCATCAACGCTTTTTCCTGTAGCACTAAATAAAGTTTCTAATTGTCTTGTTGAACTTGCTATATTGTCCTGTTCGGCTTTTAATCCAGCAAGTTTGCCCTTTAGACCATTAAGCGATCCTTCTGTAAATTCAATTTCACGCCTAAACGCACGATACTGTTCTTCAGAAATTTTACCGTTTTGAAATTGAGCTTGGACTTGCTGCTCCGTAGCCTTTAACTTATCTAGCTTTTGTGTTGTATTTTCAATTGCTTGTGTAAGTAATTGTTGTTTTTGAGCTAATGCTTCCACATTACCTGGATTAAACTTTAAAAGACGTTCAACATCTTTTAATTCTTTTGCTAAATCATTACTACGTTTATTTACGTCTTTTAAAGCATTTTGTAACGGCTCAGTGTTCCCATTGATTTCAATAGTAATTCCTTTAATTCTTCCTGCCATAATCTCACCTCTCTTCCCTAGAAGGAATTAAAGTCTTCTTGAGTTGCTTTACGCGTTTTTTCTTGTGGTGGCTTCTGCATTTCTAAATATTCATCGATGTAATCTAAGCACATACCAATAGTCATATCCTCTAAATCAGCTCTGGTAAGCTTGCATTTATAACACAAAATAAGGAACGTCTCAGTTGTGAATACATCACCCTGATTCGCTCCTTGTTGACTATTATTATTGCTATCTACAACTTTTTTTTAGATTGAATTGTGGAAGCTATCATATCTTGAATATCTTCTAAGATTTCAATGATTGGAAATTCATCAAATGAATCTAACCACACCATCGGCTCTGGTATTTTTGGATCAGCCGTTTTCGCCATAGTCCAAACTAGATTATAAAATACTTCGAAATCTACACTATCTAACTTACTTGGATCCAAATTTTCCATATCAATTTTCCCAAGTGGTGCTAATTTTAAAAGTTCAGCAAAATAATCTTTTCTAAACTGCGCTTTAAATCGGATTGGAGTAGCTCCTGTGCTTTTTAATCTGACTTCCTTATCATCTACAATAATTGTTTTTTCCATTTACTTACGCTCCTTTTGGTGCTTCTGTTTTTTTAACGTACACTTCGTTGTACCAACCGTTATAAATAGCTTGAGTTGTTTTAGAAGTTGTCTTTGTTTTAACTATTGGTCTTCCGCCAGGTGCTAAAATAATCGGACTTGAAACAAACTTCAATTCATTTGTATTAGGCTCAGCAGAGTTTGTTTTTGTTTTTGACGCAAGCGTTGGACGACTTGCTGCACAGTTATACATAATGTGTCGAGTTGCGTTCACATCGCCATCAAATTCAAATAATAAAGCAAATGCTTTACCCTTTGCATCGGCTAACTCATTTAATACTCCATCTTCTGTATCTAACTGTTCTCCAAGCGCATCAATAGCAAATTGCTCTGGAATAGTCGCAATAGATAGCGTTCCATCGTAACCTTGGTTATTACTTGCTGCATAATAAAGCATGTCATCTGCATAGAACTCAATTAAATCACCACGTGGTTCAAAAGTCAGTTCAACTCCACCAGGTAATGGAATTGGTGTACCAAATTTCACTAAAAATTCTTGAATATCAATTGGGACATAATGTACATTCTTCAAACCAAATGTGACTTTATTTTCTTTACTCATTTATATCAACCTCGTTTCATATGTTTTTTGATACATTTTTTCTGATTCAATAAAAGCCTCAAATGATTCATAAGGTATCTCATGATCATCTAAGGCTTGTTCTAATTTGGATTCGGCAACCAAATCCTTTTTTATTGTATAAAGCTCAATAGTTACATCGTTTATCTTGTGATGTACTTTGTTATCAGCAATCATGTTTGGTGATCCATCCACAAGATAACAAATATACGGTGGCTTAGGCACAGGCTTACCTGGTGTTGCTGTGAAATGCGAATAAGCCACAGGATAACCTGTAGCATCAAGGATTTTCTTTAATTCAATTAAATTCATTGTTAAACCGACCTTTCAATTCGCTTTGGTAATTCGTCAGTTACATACTCTTCAACTGGACGAATATGCACTTTTGCTGGAACGCGGCCACCGCCAACTTTTGCATGTCCTTTTTCTAAAAGGTGTGTTAGTTGTCCTTTGGTATTATGAAGAACAACTCCCTTACCTTCTTTTTTCTTGCGCCAACCTTTACGATAGCCACCTGTTTTTTTAGGACTCTTTTGCTTCAATTTATCTACAGCGATATCTGCTACTTCATCAATTTCATTTTCTAATTTTTCTTCCACAACATTCGCATACCTTTGTAGTTCTCTAGTAATTTCACTAGCAAAATCATTAATACTAGCCACCAATGTCCACCTCACAATACAACTCGATTTTTTCATCATCTCTTTCGTATGTGCGGTAAATGTTATATGTTTTTTCACCATATTTAACTTTCACTTCTTCTTGATAATCAAACAAATGGATGATTAATACACAGCTAGATTTAATTCCATTCTGCCCTGCTTGGAAAAATTCTGATTGTGGAACAGACTTCTTTCTACAGAAGACTCGTCTAATAAATAATTCGACTTGTTCTATTTGTCCTAAGTCATCTCCCACCGTTTTAAACTCTGGAAAAAATAAGATATCGTTCATTTATAATCACCCGCTAATGTTAGGTGGTTTTTTAGCATGCTGTAAAATGATTGGAATCGTTCAGCTTCCTTTGCATCTGGAATAAAGTTAGCTTTTACATACGTAATAATTGCTCGTTTAATTAACGGATCCTTATCATCATTTGCCTTAGTAGTAGAAACACCTGACAATATTAAATCAGAACGAGCTGCTTCGATTAAATCTTCAATTTCATCATTAAGGGCATCATGAGAGACACGTAAAGCTCTCTTAACGTCTATAAGGATCATGGTTATTCACCAGTGTGATTGATTTCTTGTAAGGCTTCAAGTGCTGCTTCCTTACCTTTAACTTTCTCACCGTTAGGAAGTTCGTAATATCCGCCACCAACGTGAACGATATCAGTTACATCTGGTTCATATCCTACAATTGGTTCTTTATCTAGAAAACCTTCTTCTTGTAAGAATTCAATTCTTTCTAAATCACCCGTTTTATATGAATCTCCAACACTATAATGAATATCGGAAAATTTATCACGGAACGCTGTTACTACGGCATATTCTTTTACTGTTTTATCACTCATTTGTGATACCTCCTTTTTTTATAAAGAAAAGCAGCTATTAAACAGTAGCTGCTTTCTTAACACGTAAAAATCCATTTTTAGAAACAACGTTACCACCTGCAAATACAACACCTTTATGAGCAATCATACTTTGTTTGAATTTGAAGTCTGTAGAACGTTGAACATCCATATCAGAGAAAATAGTAAGTTGGTAATTTGATAGTGGGCCATAAGCCATACTATATTGTCCAACAGTTGTTTTAGCGTCAGTTACAGCTTTACAAGCACTATTAATGATGAATGGTACTCCATCAATTGTTCCAGAGTTCCCATTAGAAACTACATTGTATATCTTTTTACCATCAGCTGTACGAAGTTTAGCAAATGCTTTTAAATCTTTTTTATTCAGGATTAATACAGCTGCATCTTCAACATCCTCATCTCCACCATAGCTGTAGATAATTTCATCTAATGTAGCTGCATCGATTGCCGAAATAGGTAAATCAGTAGCTGCATCGATCGCAGTTGCAGTAGCAGAGAAAATACCTGAAAGACGATTTGTAGCACCTGTACCGACTAAAATTTCACGAGAAAGTTTCTTACGTGTAGATACAGTAATACCTTTCATTACTTCCCCGTCATAATCAGCAGCCGGCAATTTTAGAAGCTCTTCAGTTTCCTCTGAATAAGCAGTAATTTTTGCTTTTGTGATATCTGCATATCCAAAAGTTGTTTCTGCAGTAGTGTAATCACTACCTTCAGTTGTGTAATCACCTTCTCCATAGCTTTTAATGTATGGTTGTTGATAGCTTTCTCCACCTTTTAATGTTTTAGAAGAAACGCGATCAATAAGAGTGGATACTTCATTAAAAGTAGGACGAATATCTGAAGCTGTATGTTTTGGAAGGACTACTGTGCCACTACCAACCGTTACAGCACGATTTTCCATCAATGCTTGCCCACGCTTTTCTGATGCTTCTAACTCCACATCTTGTTGCTGTGGTTCATTGTTAAACGTTTCAACTACTGTACGTTTTTCTGGCTCAGCATTGTTATTAATAACTTCAGCTTCTTTCAGTAAACGCTGACGAGTTTCAATTCTTGTTTGTTCTTCGCTTAGTTCGCGTAATTCAGTTTCTAATGCTACTAAATCAACTTCTCCAGTACCTTCTAATGCTGTGCGGATTTCCGCTTTACGTTGTAAAATTTCTTGTAAACGATTCATATATCATTCTCCTCTATAAGTAAGTTTTTAAGATTAGTTTTTTACGTAATTCTTCTTTCTGTTTTCTTTCTTCATGATGTTTATATGGATCGTAACCCCTCGCGCTAACTTCCGAATCAGGATAAGCGGGAAAGGCAACTGCGCTAACCTCTAATAACTTAGCTTTAGTTACTGTTCGTAACATTAAGTCATCGTCAGGCTCATCTATTTCCTCAGTGATCATACTAAAAACAAAGCTAACACCATCAACATCGCCACGCTTAATCGTTTCATACGTGTCATTTCCAAGTGTTGTTTTTGGTAATGTCAATTCAAACCTTAATCCAATGGAGTCCTCTGCTAATTGCAAAGTGTTGTTCTTTGTTCTACCCAATACTTTAGAAGTGTCATGCGCCCACAAGAAACGTTGGTCATCTTTTTGCAATGATTCTAAGAATGCACCTTGTCGGAATTGCTCGCGGAATTTTCGATAATAACCCATAACTACTGAATTCTTTTCCCACTTCACAGCGTATCCGGATAGCATTTTATTACCGTGTTCATCTTCTCTAATTTCCATTGTTTGCGTTATTAGTTCCCTTTGTTCCGTTTTGTTCATTATTCTCACCTCCTTCACCAGTAACGTTTCCTTCTTTAACTAAAGCTGTATCCAATCTTCTTATCGGTTTAGACCCACCCTCAATCGGACCAAGCGAAAGAATTGACCGCCATTCATTTGGTGTCATAGCTCCTCTATCAACCATTTGAACAAGATTCATCTTCGTACTCATTGAAGCGTATTGAAGAGCAGAAGATTCAAAGATAATTTTGTTACCAAAACCTCTTTCTCGACGTGAAAAAAGCTTCCTGGTATATTCTCCAGCAAGCTGCATCGCAAAAACCTCTATCTCTGACTCGTAGTAAGCATTCCACTCATCTTCGTTATATTTACTTTGAATTATATTTTCGTTTGTGTTAAAGAAATTATAGATGCGTTGAATAGTTTCTTGCATCTGCTTTGAATCTGGTACAAACGCTTCGGGTTTCACTTGTTCTAAATCATAACGTGGATCAGAAGAAGCTGCACCACCATCGTTTGCAATATTTAAATAGTTATTAACGAAGTTTTTAACCTGATTATCAATGTCTTCTTGTTTTAATACCGATTTAAATTTAAGAATCCATTTTACTACTGCACTATTCTTAATCGCTTTAACTATACCTTGATCTGTAGTTGTAACAATCTCCATTAACTGCGCTAATGCCTTGCCTGGATGTTCGCCAAAGAAGTCATTATCATTAAAATCTTTTCGCAAATGAATTACATCTGTATAAGGTATCGTCATTTGCTTTCCATTTTTAAAATAGAACTTTAAAAAGATATCTCCTTGTGCCCCTTCAACAACTTCTACTGTTGTACATGGAATAGGATATATCTCAGTTGCGTATCCGATATCATCACGCTTAATATAAGCGAATGCATTGTGATTCAGTTCCAATTGAACAGCCATTTTTTCTTGGAACATTTGTCCCGTCATTAATGGGTTTGGCTCTTCCAACAAAAACTTCATATAAGGCTCTGGATTAACCTTAAATTCAGTAGTGTTATCTCGAATATGCTTAGCTATGAGTTTACCAACCGCTTTCGCTTTAGGTCGTATGCAAGCTCGAATAATATCACTCTGATATATGTCACCGTTCCAAGCAAAAAAGCCTCCGCCATTATCGTTTATCATTTCAAAACGAGTTGTAGTTGGGGCTTGTTTCTTTCCAAATATCTTATCGAATAATCCCAATATCTCACCTCCTTCTTAAATCATATTGAGATAATCATTTCTCTTTTCTTGAAGGATTACATAAGCGTTTAGAAGCGCCGCTGTTCCATCGATACGACGTCTTTGGTTCTTTGTTTTATTTGGCTGTATATTTAAGTTCTTATCAATATCAATCGCAGTATTTGAAAGACAATATTTGTCCAACGGATTATTGTTATAGTTAATTAATTTTGATTCTAAGTCTGCAGCTAAAAGTTTCATCGGGCTTGACAACGTTTGTTTTCCTTGCGCAACTGGAATCATAGCTTCCTTCCCGAAATAACCTTGCATCTCCTCAACCCAGTAATTTGCACTCCATTTATCATAGCCTATCCAAGGCAGATAAATGCCATGTTCATCACGAATTTCTAAGAACCATTTTGTTACATATTTATAATGAACTGAATTACCAGGAGTTGTTCTAAGTAAACCTAATTCATGCCAACGGTTATACGGTATTTTATCTTCTGCACTCCGTTTCTCTAATAAATCTTCTGGAAGCCAATACATCTGTTTAACATATATGTGAGGATCATCAGGAACCATGAAAATAACCTTCGCTGCTGTTAAATCAGTTGTCGAAGACAAATCACAACCACCAATTCCATAGGATGGTTTTAATTTCTCAATATCATAAGTTTCTTTGTTATTCAATTGCTCAAAAGTTAACCATGCTTCAGATGATGTTTCACGGATATTAAAGTCTTTAGTCAATAAGTTGCTCACTAAAAGAGAATTAGCCTTTGCTTTATTTACTTTCGTTTCTAAGTTATCTATTTTCTTAATAGTACCCAAACCGGGATTTGCTTTAGCCCATTTAGTTTTGTCAGTCCACTCTTCTCTTTTATCAAGTTCATAAATAACAGGTAAAAAACGATCATCTTTATAACCATCTTTATCATCTAACCCATTTAGTAGCATTTCAGCTTCATCATATTTCATATCATAAACGGACTCTCTTACTGTTCCCGCTGTCGTAATCATAAGTATTAGAGGTTGTTCGCGCGCTGATGTACCATCGACAATTACGTCATATAAATTCTTATCTTTCCAAGCATGGATTTCATCGAGGGAGGCGCCGTGAACATTTAGGCCATCTAATGTATCACTATCACTACCAACCGGTTTAAATACGCTATCATTAAAATCTGCCGTTAATTCTTTGACTAAAGTTTTTATTCTTTTCGACAAAGCGGGTGACTTTTTAACCATTCTTTTTGATTCCGACCAAACAATTTTAGCTTGTTGTTCTTTAGTCGCTACCGCATATACTTCCGAACCACCTTCACCATCTGCAACTTGTAAATATAAGCATATCCCTGACGAAAGTGTCGACTTCCCGTTTTTACGTGCTACTACTAAAAAAGTTTCTCTATATTTTCTAGTCCCATCTATTTTATGAACAAAACCAAACGTAGCGGCTAAAAAAGCTTTTTGCCAAAGTTCTAAATCAATTGGTTTTCCGGCCCATTTAGCTTTACTATGTTTACAATAGTTCTCTACAAACTCAATAACATGGTTCGCACGACTTGGATCGTATTCATATTCGGAGTCTTTAACGTAAATATCATCTACAAGCTTCTTATATATCCTTTCAACTTTATTCCCTACAATAATTTCTCCGGACTCTATCTCATTGTAATACTCAATTATTGGGTTATATGATAATGGATATTGTTTTCTCATCGATTTTGTACAAACCTTTCAAACCCATCATCTTCATCTTCTTTTTTCTTAGGATCTGGTTTAGGAATATAGTCGCCTAATTGTTTCATAATGGTTTGATAGCTTTTGTTCATCGATATGTATCTTCTTGCTGCTGGTCTTTCTCTTTCATAAGGTTCTTGATTTTCAGATTGCGAGAACATTTCATCATAACCATTCTCATCAAGATCTTTACGAATATCTTCTAGTCGCACACGTAAGTCTGCCGCTTCAACAATTAACCCCTCAACTACCATGAGGGTATCTTTTGGCATCTCTTTAAAGATCCGTTTAAGTCTGGTTATCTCTTTATTAACCCGCTCTTCTTTTGTTAGTTCTTTCTTTATCGCCATAAATAACACCTCATCTCTTCTACATTTTGGGTAGGGGGGTCACGCGAAATGACCTGTGTATTACTTGAAGGTACCTCATCGGTCCTTCGAAAAATCAAAAATGATTTTAAGACGGAGGGGGGTTTTTATTTCTTTGGAAATACCAGCGTTTATTTTTTATTTTGATTTTTATTCTTTTTGTATTAAATCCCCATTCTCATCAAACATTACATCTTCCCTAATCAATACCGACTTACCAAACGTCTTTGTATTATGACAAGATAAACATAAGTATTGTAGGTTCTCGTGATTCAATGTGATATCTGGATTGTCTATATTCTGTGGTGTAATCTCAACAATATGGTCAACGATATAGCCATGTACTTCTTTACAATGCTCACACATACCATCTAATGTTGTAGCAATGTATGACTCTCTGCACTTCTCCCATGCTGTTGACTTATAAAACTTCTTTGCATATTCCTTTGCCATTTACCCACCTCACGATAATCTCTTCTGTAAATTTAGCAGTTCTTTTAATTACTCTTTGTTGTATTCTCCAGTAATATCACTATCAGCATATAAATCTGCAGTGGTTCGTTGTACTTCATACCTTGCATGTAATCTTCTTGAGCTAACCCGTGTTTTTGTTTCAATTCATATCACCCACCACCTTCTATATAATAGGAATTAACTCGTTCATTGCCCCCCTTCTAATAACTTTTTTACAAAGAAAAAAAGACCTTGTAAATTACAAAGTCTTTTTTCTTATATATAAATTTACAACTTTCATATTAGTATTAGTTAAATCCCTCCACCAGGCTCTGTGTTAGCAGGTGCTCCTCCAGTGTGCCCATGTGCCTCTAGTTTTGGAACAATTGTCTCACCATGTGTATAACTTGGAGACCATGTATCTCCATGCGATTCTAATTTGGGTGCAGGTGTATCTCCTCCGTTATAAGCAGGAGCTCCTCCATGATTCCCATGTGCATATGAAGGAGCATGATGATCTCCATCCCCTTCTGAAGCCGCTTGAACAATCCCTCCACCATTTCCATGGGCAAAACCAAAAATTCCAAATCCTAAAACAGATAAACCTACGACTGCTGTACCGATTTTCCTTTTCATAATCGCTCTCCTCTATGTGTATTTCATGTTAATTGAAATGAACATATTATGGATATCAGTCATGATGAAAATTCGACTCATTTCATTACCATATATTTATACTTCTATGTATTTTTTTGTAAAACCTTCTTGAAATCCGAAGGAAATGGTTATTTTTGTAAAATTTCAAATGTAGTAACAAATTATATGTTTCACGATCTGTGCTTCGTCGCCTAGCATATTCACCATCTCGCGGTAATTCCTTTATATTTCACTTTAAATTCATTAATTTCGATGTATAATTATATAAAAAGTCGCAACTTTTAGAATTGAGGTGAGCATCATGAAAAGTTTTGGTATGTTAGTATTCTCTACCGTCCTTTCAGCAGGCTTAGTATATTATAATGTCGATTCCTTTTATAATAAATTTACATCAGGGAATACATATTACTGGGTAAACGGTATCCTAGCTGCTGGATTCCTTATATCCTTAATTATCAACATAAAAGATATCATCAAGAAAAACTACACAATTTCTGAATCAAATTAAGGAGCCTATTATGGTTCCTTTTTCTATGCAAAATAAAAAAGCAGCGGATTCGCTACTTTTATTTCTTCCAATCTTTAATGTCTTTATATTGCTTTTTATATTCGTTTTTTAAAACATTCTCATGCCATGCATCATCTGCGTCTGGCCTTGATTGTTTATTATTGTATTCATTCACATCGCCATTTTCATTTAGCCATTCAGGATTTCTGTGAACATAACGGTAAATAAATTGTCTCGCTTCTTTTAATGAGTTAAACTCTCCGAAGTATACCTTTTGTTCTATTCCCACCGCATAACCATGTACAAAGTAAGTCGTCCCCTTTTCTCCATGCGTTTCAAAAAAAGGCCTTTTTGACTCATCTATTTTTCTCATATCAACATCCCCCTTTCTAATTAGATTCATTATGCAAAATAAAAAAGACTAATTTTGAAAGGTTTCATAATTTCCCCTTCATTGTGTTCATTTGTTTTGTTATCTTTCCTTAACAATAAACAAGACGCCACCCAGATCACGGCAGCGCCTAAAACAGTCAATCTTAAATACATATCCTAACTCCATTCAAGTAGTCGGTCGTAGCATTAATTACCACATCCAACAGTCTCCTACTACACATGGCAGATGAGCGTTGATGTGTAATTCCTATATAACAAAGAAAAAAACAGCCAAACGAATACTTTTTATCTTTTTAGATTTTCTAAGATATACTTTTCAATCATCTCAGCTTTTCCTTCTACCCTTTCAGTCCATGGAACTAATAAAAAGCCTGCTATATCAGTTCCATTTGTTAAATCAACAAATTTTTCAATTCTCTTTCGGTGATTTGTTTCAGTTTCTGGAAATCCTGGTGGTTTTGGAACAAGGCTTGGCGCTACAAAAGTAATATTAAAAGTGGATACCTGGACAAATTCAGCATAACCTACATTGATGATTCTTAACTCTTTATTTTCAAATACCTTTGCTGTTTCTTCCTCATCCAACATACGAATAAAATAATCTAATTTCACTCTCTTATGTATTGGATCTTCCCTGTGAGGCGCACGAATTTCAAATTCACAATGTCCGTATAACTGATTATCTTCTCTTGTTAAGCAAGCAAAATCAAGACCAACTTCTGCCTCTTCATTTACAATAGAATTAGAAGCGATTCGAGACGCTTGACTTTTTCCACTCCCAAAAATTAAACAACCTTGATCATGAATTTTGAAAATATCTCCATAAAAAATATTATTCGGTCTTGCTGTAGCTATAAATTCTCTCATTTATACCACTCCTTTCTGAATAATCTATTCGACGAAAAAATGGAAAATCCTACAAAATAAAATCATCACCGAAAGGTGACAGCTCTAGAGTGGATGAGAGAGAGAGAACAAACGGTAAAAAGTATCTCTTCAAGAATAAAATTACTCTCATTCTTTTCTCGATCACCGCACTATATACTTTAAACTAAGCGCTTTACGTCAATGACCGAGAAAAAAGTAAAAACTTCCTTGTTTACCAGCCCCTTACTTGCATTCAGTATAGAGCAGGGTAAATTAATTCTCCTAATTCAAAACTTCTAGGAACACCTAGGTATCCATAAAAAAACAAAAGTGAATATCATTTATTTCTTTTTAGTCCAATTTTTATGCGCCTTATCATTTCTTATCTAAAATAAATAACTGCCCAATGTTGGACGACTATCTTTTATTAGGTTCTGTCTATATATAGATGGCTTTTGTACGACGAAATAACAGATTTTCTATTTCACATCATAAGGGCGATATTTATTTCTTATATATTTACAGATAAAACAATCTCCAAATAAAAAAGCATCTTATGCAGATGCTCTTTGTACTTACACACTATTTATCTCTTTTCTTGTCTAGGTTTATTTTCTTTTCTGGAATTATTTCACAATCCCTACGTCCTGTGTCCCTCTCAAAATAAACATAATCAGCGTGAATGGCTTTATGTATTAATTCTAAAATAACCGTAACTACTCCAATTTTTAGCATAGGACCTATAGTTGCAGAAAAATCAATGAGTAAAAAAGGCAGCCCTAAAGCAAAAGTTAAATCCATAAAAAATCTTAAGAATGCTACAGTTGTATAGATACCACTATTTTCATACTCTTGGTATTCAACGAATGAATACCATTCTCTTCTTCTTTTTTTCTTTATAAAGAAAGTAATCTTTTTGTTTCTCCCCTAAATACTTTCAAAATTTCATTGGACATATAAACTTATAATTATTTCATGTGATAGTTTGTATGCCATTCAAAATACTCAGCATTATCCTTATTCCACTTTAAGCACCCTTTCCCTTGGAGGGTCTCAATATAATTCCCTACTGATTCCGGTAAATTATCTGTATTTACCAAACTAATAATTTCTCCATTCAAGACAGTAATGTAACCTTTCTCAAATAAATCATCACAACCAAATTTACACATAGGTATGGCTATATTTTCAATATCTAACCTTTCTTCCATGCTACAAAATGCTCTTTTCTTAATATGTGCAGCTACAAGTAAATCTATAGGGTACTCTTTCCCACAAATTCCACAGTTACACGTTTTCTTATCATTAAACAGATATCCACGCAATATCCCTTGCTCTTTTCTAGCCTTGCCTTTTATCTCATTATCCAATGAGGCACTTTGTTCTAAGTCACCTATAATGTCTTTAATATTTTTCTTTGTTTCTTCCTTTGTACTAATTGGAGCGTAAGAAGAACTATACAAATCAAAAGCACTCATTATTATGTTACTTTTCTCTTGGTCTAACACTCTAAAGCCTTGTATTAGATTTCCCTCTTCATAATCTAATAATCTATTAAAGACACTTAAACTAATGGCTTGATGCTTTATTTCATCTAAGAAGTAAATATATTCCCAACTTTCACCGCTATCTGTTTCTCCCCACAGATACTTTGCTAACTCTAAATTATGTACCTTATATGCGATGGTAGCAGATGCAAAAATTTGCTTATTCGCTGAAAAGAGTGTTATATCTCCTCTTTGAATTTTTTCCCATTGCTTTATCTTCTGTGGACTTGGAGTTATCCCCCAAACACGGATTAAGTTTCCTTTATAAATTTCGGATAAATTATTAGCATCCTCTTGTTGTAAGAAAGGCTTAATTTTATCGAATTCAATACCGTTACGCATTGTGGATTGAAAATTAAATTTAGCTACTTTATTCCCTGTAGGTTGTAGTATTACGTTGTACATACACTTACACCTCTTCTGTTTTATTTAGTTTTCTATAGTTCGTTATATTTTTTATTCGATCCAAATGACTTTTCAACTGGATATTTCCTTTTGTTTTTCTCTAATTTATTTTGAATTACTTCTTCTATATCCAAATTCATTTGGTCAGCCAATAGGATAGAATAAATTAATACATCAGCTAGTTCATCTTTGATATTTTCAAGATTTTGTTCTATTGCATCTTCACTACTTTTCCACTGAAAATTCTCCAATAACTCACTAGCCTCTAAAGAAAGAGAAATTGCTAAATCCTTAGAGTTATGAAATTGCTTCCAGTCTCTATCATCTCGAAACTTAAGAATTCCCTTTATTGTATTTTGATTCATTTTTGAATCCTCCCGCTATTATCCATTGGTAAATCCTTCTACAATTATATAAAACCAATTGCTTCCATTGCAAAAATTTAGATATACTAATTTTAAAAACCTAGACTGACAATAAATAAATATAATTTACTCGGAGGAATACCTATGGCAAATAACAACCCTTGGTTAAATGAAATCATAGAAATATTAACGGAGTTAGGTGGAGATGGAACTCTAAGTCAAATTAAAACCAAAGTTATGGAACGTAATAAAATAGACCTAAGTAAATATCAGCATGAACAATCAATAGCCGCACAAATTAGAAAGACCATCTATTATCATTCTAGTGAATGCGATATCTATAAAGGAGAACAGGACTTATTTTATGCTGTAAATGGTAAAGGAAATGGATTCTGGAGATTAAGAGACTTCGATAATAATAATGATTGGGATTTAATCAACCTTGAGAAGGAATTTTCTGAAGGTAAACAAATACTTAGAACTCACCTGTCCTATGAACGTAATAATCAAGTCATTCCATTAGCAAAAGAACACTTTAAACAAAAACATGGAGGAAAACTCTTCTGTGAAATTTGTGGTTTTGATTTTTATAAAACATATGGTGAATTAGGAAAAGATTACATTGAAGGACATCATATAACGCCGGTATCTCAACTAAAAGAAGGCGAAACGACCAAAATTGAAGACATAATAATGGTGTGTTCTAATTGTCACAGAATGTTACATAGGCGTAAACCCTGGTTAAGTATTGAAGAATTAAAACTATTATTAAATAAAACAGATCTATAAAAGCGCAATACCGCTTCTTCTGAATAAAGGAGCGGTATTCTTTACTTATTAGGTATATTTTATTCCAAATTCTTGAGTAATGTCTCTTGTTAATTTTGATAAAACTCTTTTATCTAATTGCGCAGTATCAACATAATTAGAGTATACAACTCTTACTACATCATGTTTTGAAGGAAACAGATTAGGGAACTCATGACATAATGAATCAATTTTAGCGTCATTGTATTTTAAAGATTTCAAAAGTATCTCTCCTACATAATCTGTGTGAGAGTTATATAATGAATTTAATTTAAATGTTTTTTTATTATTGTCTATTCTTTTAAGTAACAACTCAATTTCCTTATCATCATACTTTTGTTTTTCAATTTCGTTCACTTTAAAACCAATGGAAAATATATCGTGGTTTGAGTACCAGGCTTTTAAATAATCTAATTGTCCATTTCCTTCTTTAAATTGAAGAGTAAATTGAACCAAATCTCCAAAGCCCCTTTCATACGGATGCATATGCGTGTTTATTGAAAATTCTTGATTTCCTTTTAAATTAGAATTGCATACATGACAACAAGGTATAAGATTAAAAAAAGAAACTGCTAAAAAAGGAAATCTAGACTGACTATAAAAATGATCTAATTGTGGTCTTGTTCTACCTTTTTCTTCTTCATTCGGCTCAGATACAGTGATAAATTGCCTATTACAATATGGACATACCTCAACCTTTAATTGTTTAACTAATTCATAAGCCCCCCACTTGTTTTCATTCCCCTTACTATACTGTCTGCAAAAATGATCATAATCAAATACAGTCTCTAATCTATTTATTAAACTCTTTCCTTCCTGAATGTAGCGGTTAACTAATTTAATCATACAAGCCGCTTTTTCAACCTTTTCTTTAATAAGAGTGATTTGAGTCTCAGACGCCTCTTTCCCACGAAGAATCTCACATTCTTTTTTCAACACTTTTTGCTGTTTTTCGTAATGTTTGAGCTTTTTCTTTAAACCATTATAATTATGTATCTTTCCCATAACGCTTCTATATTTTTTATTAATATTAGTAACTATTTCATTTAAATGATTAGGATTACCCATGATAATGTCTTCAATTTGAATTCTTATAGTAATAAAAAATTTTCTCCATGTAAGATTTTCTTCTACTTTTACAATTTGCTCTAGCTTTTCTAAAAAACCTTTTTTCTTAAAATACTCTTCATAGTGCCTTCTAGCTAGAGGATACAAATTGTCACGCTTTATTTGTATCACCTTTCCATCTCTCCAATTCTTCCAAACGTGCCTTTAAATCTTTAATTTCACGTTCTACACTCATCATTCTAATAGACAATTTATCACTCAGCATCTGTGACAGTTTATTACGAATTAATGGTTCCCCAATCAAGTTTATTGTCTTTTCGATTTTCTTTTCATTTTGCAAAATTGTATTAATATCTTTATTTACAAGTAAATCTATAATTTCATTTATCTTTCTCTTAGCAAAAGCACCCGTTACACCATCTTCCATAAAGAAAGAATGTGATAATAATGAATGTATATTTGCAGCAAAAGTTTGATGATAATCTTCTAATCCATCTACTACCACTGTTTTATTTTCTTCTTTTTTCAAAAAGATAATATTCGTACTTGGTAGATCTGAGACCACAAATGGGGAATTTGAAGTAAGTATTATTTGGATATTCCTTTGCTTTAATTCATCATTATTTTTAAAAATCATTGAAAAATACTCTATTAAACTATTAATAATTTGACTTTGCCAATGAGGATGCATATAAACTTCTCCTTCATCAATCAAAATTATTAGGTCATTTTCAGGATTTTCTTGTATACCTTTTAAACTAAGTAAAAAATAAAAACGTGCATATATATTTAATAAAGCCATTTCTCCACTACTCATACTTCTCCATGTAAATTGAAGAAATTCATGATTGATACACGCCTTTTCATATGTATTTATAAATTTTTCAAACCTTTCTTTTTCCACTCCATTTGTATTATAGGTTAATTCAAGACGCATTCTTCCACGATAAGGAGGTATTTTATTAAAATCGTATTTGTAATATTGTATCATTAGTGAAGCCAAGGCTTTTAACATTTCAGAAAAAGCAATCAACTCTTCATCCTTTTCACTAATTATAGTTGCAAGCTCTAAAATCCCTCTAATTATTTCAAAATAACTATTTCTAGAACCTTTGTTTAATGTATTATCATTAAATTCAAAGCGAATATCTGTAAATTTATGTCGAAATTCACTTCTGTCTATTTCAAAAAGTATATGCCCAAGTATTAATCCAGCAAATCGCTGTAGCTTGTATCGCCCTCCTCCCTCAATATTAAACAGCTTAAAACTTTTAGGCTTCCTGTAGTTCTCAAGCTGTGAATAGAGATAACTATGCAATTCAGTTAGTTTTGACTTATCCTCTATCGAAGGAGCATAATATCCTATAGTTGTGAATATATCCACTTGATTAGGCAAAATAAACGGTAAAGGTACTTTATTATATTTATCTTTCATTCCATAAACAAACTGAATTTGTCTTTTCATTTCCCTAAACTTATAATTAGTCCCTTCAGCCTCTATATTTTGGTTTTTATCATTAAAATTAGCAGTTAAATAATTCGTAGAAATATTCAATAATTTTCCGTTTGAATATTCATTTTTACAATCAAAAACATTAGAAAAATAAATTAGATTTGTATTAGTTAGACTTTCTCGTAATTCTTTCTGAGATGTATATTCAAAATTAAAATTAATATTGTCATCTAAAATAATATTAACTTTAAACTTTGCTGAATGAGATATATAATATTTTTTTTCTTCACCTATACATTCTCTAAAAATGCAGATATACTCTTCTACATTATCCTTATCTTTATTTCTAAACCTTTTATCAGAAGTAGACTCTTTTTCTCTAACCTGCTCCTTAATAAAGTCTAGTATACTAGATTTCCCTGCACCATTTTGACCGACAATAGCTGTTACATTCCGAATGTTAGCAATCAGTTCCTTAGATTCTAACTCCATGGCAAAAAAATCTTCAATATAATTCAAATTTTCTTTCACATAAATCTCATATTGATTTTCATTGCTTACTTTACATTGATATCTATATTGATTATCAAGGTTAAATCCTTGTTCATTTATTAAACCTTCTCTATAATCTTTAATCCAAATATACGCTAATTCCAAATTAATCCCCTTCCTATCCATTTCATCACCATAATTATATAACTAAATGAAGAATAATGTTTTTTTATTTAATAACTCAAAAAAAACCTCATCCACAATTGCAGAAGAGGCTCTCATTTACCTGTCTTGCTATTTTCTTTTCAGCGCGTTCTATCATAGATTGTACCGTGCTACATGTAACGTTGAAATATCTCGCAATCTCTCTATAAGTTAAACAATATCCTCTAGACATTAAATACACTTCTTTCTCCCGTTCCGTTAACAATGATAAAGCATCCTCTAACCTAACCTTATCCCATTCACCAATTGCATGTTCTTGCTCATGATTGTCCCACTCATATAAATTATCATCCATGCTACGGAAATACCTTTGCATCAGTAACGGATCACACGCTCTTTCTCTCTGATATGCAGCTAACCTTTCAGCCCCTCTACGATTTCCCGGTCTTCTCGCCTTTTTCATCCATTCTAAGGAATAAGAAATGTCGCTTATCATATCAGTTAGAATCTTTACTTCTTCCTCTTTAGCATCCTTTTGTGCCTCTCTCAATTGCCTTAAAGTTGCGTTATATTGCTTAATCAAATCCTGCATAACCTATCCCCTCCTTATAAACAAAAAAGAACACCGTATATAGACTGTACTTCTCTACATAACAGTGTTCTTTTATTACTTTCATATTTAATTTCTACACTTCTCTCACTACACAAGTGTATTCCACTTATACAGTCAGAGAAACGGAAAACCGTTCCTCATAGACACAAATCTGTAAGTGTAGCTGATGCTTCTAATTAGTTTGGTAAAGTTCAAGAGAGAAATAAAGTGTTGAGGTGCCCCACACCTCTCTGAACCGAGGAAAATATGATTAGCAATTGGACATTCGGAAGGAACATCCTCGGCTCAAAGAGAGGTGTGACCCTCTCCCTCGTTGGTCGGACACTTACTTACGTTTATTCGTGAGTAAACTATAATTAATTGCCCTAGCCCGAGAAATTTAGAGAAATCAAGAAACAACATACAGTACCATTTCCGTGGCAGTTCAGTTCTTATTACACTTTTAATGATACAGGCATTCTTATAATATTTTGTATCAACTTTTTATCTTTTTTTTATCATGTTATAATCTTTTTATATCAATAAATACAGATTTTTCACAAACTATTATATTTTTCAACTTAACATTTTCGGGAGGACACTTTATGGGTTTAGAACTAGAAACATTGAGAGATAATGACTTGAAAAAATTATCAAAATCAGATGTTAGAGAAATACTAGAATATGAATTTAATACAGAAAAAGACAAAAATAATATTTACTTCGAAGCCGAGCGTATTATAAAACACCCTGATCACAAAACAACTTTACTCAGAATTTTAGAGCTTTTTCTTACATATGACGGCGGTCACTCTGTTGGTAAAGTAGAAGATTATCATCGAAGTAAACCACCGCTTGAAATCTTGCACCAGTTACAACAAGAGAGCGATATTTTAGAAAAAACATTTTTCTATTACATCAGAGTTCTTTATTCACAAAAACTATTAACCTATTTTAAGGAATATGAATTTCTTGATAACCCTTTACTCCCTTATGAAAATTATGTCCTTGGTGATGTACCAACACTAATTCCAGATAAAACATCACGATGGAGATATAATTTTGAATGGCTTTATCAAAATCATAAGGATGCATTCGAATTACCATTTCCCTCCATAGAGATGAATAGTCATTATAAAGCGGAATCCGTTTATGATAGTTGTTTGGAGTATGGTTCTATCTTCGAATTAGCAATCCATTCGAATCTAAAACTTACTGATAAAGGGATGCATTATATTCAATCATTAACTAATGAAAATATGAACAAGTCTCTCAATAAAACATACGAACTTAATAAAAAATTAAAAGAAGAAATAACAAAGCAGGAAGAAATTATTAAAAAACAAGAAGAAAGTATTGAAAAACATGAAGGAAACATTGAAAGGCAAGAAGAAACTGTAAAAAAACACGAATCTTTAACCACATCCCTAAATGAGCAAATAGAAAAACAGAAAAAAGAGGTTAGTGCCTTTTATCAACATATAGTTTCTATACTCTCTCTTCTAGTAGCGGCATTTTGTTTTATTGGAATAAACATTAGTGCACTACCAAAAATCGAAGAAAACTTTGCAGAAAATGTTATTATTATCAATCTTTCAATAATCCTAGTAACAACTGTTATATTTTGGATAATAAAATCTCTTCTTTTCGAATCAGATGCAAATAAAAAGCAACAAAAGCTTTGGTATGTAATATTTTTTGTAACAATCACTTTATTAGTTGCTGTATATGGTTGGTTAGGACCCAACGTCGAAAAAAATAACCTTAATAAATATAAAAAAGAAATCGAGGGAAAATACGACCAAAAGATGGAAAATTTAAAGCATGACATTGAAAAATCGAATTTACAAATTGAAAATCTAAGTAAAAAGATTGAACAACTAGAAAAACAAAATAAATCTTCTCAGCAATAATTATTTTTAGTTGATTTAGTCCTTTAAATAAACAACAATAAAAAAGAGTATACTTTTAATAAAGTATACTCTTTCTCAAATTCAAGTTCATATTGATAAAAAACATTCTAAAATATTTTTATCACTAAATCCCATAATGTTTACATTGTGCATACAACAACATTATCTAATTATGATTTTACTACATTACTCAATTCGATAGATTTTAGCCATTCAACTATATCAGAAATAGTATATCGATTTTTAATAATCTCTTCCACCAAATGCTCCTTTGCTTCTTCTATGGTTGAAAATTTCATTTTCTGTAGAGTTTCCCTCAAAATGTTTCCAAATCGATTGGCCATATTTATAAATGTATTTGGATCTATTAAATATAATTCACCTGCAGCATGCTCTGCATATTTTTCTATATACTTCTTAGCGCATATAATACAAACTGTAACATTGCTATTTTCAGGTAAATCATAGTTTTTTATGACCCATTTTTTATGAAACCCTGCCTGTCTAATATCATCTAATGCAATTTCAGTTTCTGGATTTTCAATATTTGTTTTTGCTTCAAAAGCTATCCAAAAATCTTGTAACTTCCATACTCCATCTGGAGTTCCTTTACCTTCTGGTCTGTCAGAGTAAACACCTACAAATTCACCAAAATCTCTTAAAGCAGCTTCGTAAAGCTCGGCCTTATTCTGCGCTAGACCATTAATTATTTTCCCCCAATCTTTTTCAAATCTTTCATTCCTATCACCAAAACTTAGAAGTTTTGTTATTATATTTTCTAATTGCATCTCTACGGCTTTATCATAAATTTTTATTTCTTCAGGCAAGCTCAATTCCAGTAAATCCTTATCTATCCATAGTTTATTAGATGAAGCACTTAATGCATTTTGTAGATACTTCTTAGTTTTATCTTCATCATTTTGTTGGTTAGCAATACAAGCAACTTGATAATTCCACCATGCTCGATACCCTTTTAAAGAAGGAGTTCTGCCTAATTTCCTTAAAACCTGATCAAGTTCTTCATGTGCTTTTTCAAAATTCTTCTCTAACAAATAATATTGAAATTTCACTTCATGAATTGCAGCTTCCTCTACAGTATTCATTGCTTCAGATGTTTCTCTCTCGACCTGCATTGAGCTAGTCGTTATTTTAATATATTCCTCAATTTCTGACCATTCTTCACTTTGAGTAAAGAACAATTCTAGTGATTCCTTCCAACTTTCTAAATCACGTACATAATCTATCTGACTAAAACCAAACTCTATTTCAGCATCGATCTCAGCCGGTAACATGTTTCTAAAATCTTTCTTGTACAAATACTCCCCAACACTTCTTCCTAAAAATAAAACAGCCGCATAATCATTAGCCCCTCTGGTACATCTTCCTAAGCCTTGAATTAATCGTGTAGATAATCTACTTTTCAAAATCTCACTTGCTCTTAAACGCGTTTGTAAAAACTGTTCTGAAATACCAACCGCCACAGGTAAATTGAAAAAAATTTGTAATCTACACTCAGAATCTTTTAAATCTATTCCTTCATACCTACCCGACAATAGAAGAATCCCTTTCGAACATGTTTTAAATTCATCTAATGAATCTTCAATATCATGATCTAAAAATATTTTATATTCAGGTATATTGTTTTCTAAAAAATCTTTAAATGCATTTAATAAATCCTGAGATGGGAATAAAACCAAAACTCTTGGTTGCATTTTTATTGTCTCAATTAAAACCGTTACAATTTCATCTTTCTCAAAATGATCTTCTGGAAAAAGAATTAACCTACGACCTGACACTTTATTTGATCCTTTTGAAAACTTAGAAATTCTATGTATCTTTGGAATTCCAAAAACTCTTTCTAGCTCTCCTACAGATCCTAATGTAGCTGACATATAAATACGTTCATTCGCATTATAAAATGGCAAGTGATGTTTATTAGGAGCTACAACTGGTCTAATAACTAGTTTATTATGTGAGATATAAAATTGACAACCATGAAGATTATTTCTAAGTTTAGTCCAAGGAAAATATAAATTTTTCCCATTAGTAGCTTGATCCAAAAAGCTTCTAATCTGATCTTGCCTATCTATCCATAACGGTTGCGGTACTATATCTACACCATCAATTAAAGGGTCGTATGTTCCATATTCAATTTTATCTTGAATATGTAAAGGAACACTATCTTTTATTATAGAATATAAAGAATTAAAAATATCTTTATGTTCTTCTTTATATCTGTTTATTTCTAATGACCAAAAATCGTTAATAGAATATTCAGTTGCATGTGCATCATCAAAAATAATTAAATTTGCATCCTTGAATTTTGGATTTATATTGAATATATGACTATATGTAGTAACAGCTACAGCACTCGATCTGCTATACGCTCGATAATCTATATCTGAGAAATCAGCACTCTTTCCCACTAATAAAACTGACTTTACACCATATGTTTGTAATAGTGCATGTGTCTGACTAGCTAATTGCCTAGTTGCACAACAGTATACTACTCTCCAATCTTTTGCTTGCCTGTTATATTCTCCAATTAACCCCCCAACAAGCGTTTTCCCATGCCCAGCAGGCATTTCAATTGCAATATCAGTATGTTCTTTCCTTAATTCATGATACTCTTCCAAAGATTGTCCTTGTTGTAATGATAGTCTCTCAAGTTTTCCCAGCCTATTAAATAATTCTATTGTACTTGTTGGTAATGGTGTACTCTTTCCTGGAATTCTGAATTTCATACCTTCACACCCTTATAAAATATTTTAACCGTAACTTAATCTTACAATAAATAGAAGATCATTTTAAAGAAAATATTCCCATTTCAATTAATATCAATATAAACATAAAATTCATTTTAACCTATATTGAAACTTTACCAGACATCTTTCCCCCGTTCATAATGGTCGTCATCCCTACTTAGAAAGTATCTTTTCATAAGCATCACATACTTTTTCACTTTGATATGCTCAAAACTTTTCAACACCTCAACAATTACCACCAATTCTGTTAGTTGTTTTATCCATAAAAAAGAAGATACCCATTGATAGGGCACCTTCTTTTGTTACTATACTTTATTCTAATTAACTCTCCTATTTGAAGAATGACTACTTAACTTAATTAATGGAGCTACATTTAATTCCACTTCCATAAGAGTATCTGCACTTAAATCTATTAATGAATCAACCTTTTCCTTTGGTAACTCTAAATGGTTTAATATTTGTTTAGGCGTTAAAATATTATTAGCAATTAATAACTTAATTGCTTTTTCCAACACTGTTGGTGAAGGAATTGTAATTAAGTTATCCAAAGGTTCTAATTTTCTATAACCTTTACTACTCATTTGTCTCATAAGGTATTGATATTGATTGTAATTTATTACATTCAAATGATAGGCCCTTACAATCATCGCCCCTATCGAAACTCTCCATTTCTTTTTCAGCTCAACATAAAATTCCAGTTTATTTGGATAATGCAAGTCTGCAACAAAGCTTTTCTTTGGCAATAAGAATGCCGCTGCAAAATAATCGGCTTGTCTTTCTATCTCCCTATACTGTTCCTTAGATAATTCATCAATATCCGTAATCCAGTCATGCATTAACAAATGACCCAACTCATGTGCTGCAGTAAACTGTCTACGAACTGCAGATTTTTTATCACTACCTAAAACAATATAGTATCTTTCTTGTCCATTTACGACCTGCTTTTGACTAAAAGCATCAATCTTATCCTGATCTGTTGATAATGATGTAAGAATTAAACCGTTCTTTTCTAACAAATGTACAATATTTTTGATTGGCTCTTCACCTAATCCCCAATACTCTCTTACTGCTTGTGCTAACACATCAATATCCTCGTTTTGATAATCATCATATTTCATTTCTAGTTTAGGTAAGTTTAAAACTGGAAAATCAATATATTTTTCTAAGAAAGAATATATCTTGGCTACAATCAACATTTTCTGAATTTGGGCATTGTAGACTTTCTTATTAGTCGTAGCTGATGACCTAAAGAAAGTACTTCCGATTTGAACTTTCTCATCATCTTTCCCATAGAAAAAATCTCTTGGAAAATTCAACACTTTCATTATTTCAAATAACGTCTCTAAACTCGGTTGATTCTTGCCATGTTCGAACTGTGAAACAGCCTGTTTAGATACATTAATTGCATTTGCTAAATCCGTTATAGTTAATCCCTCATATAAGCGCGCTGCTTTTAGTCTTTCTGGATTAAATTGTTTAATCCCTTTCATTGTCATACTCCTTTTATAAAGAAGTTATTCATCTTGTCCTTTTTGCTTATCCTGATTTCCTTTTAACTTTGGTTCAGAATCGGTATCAAGTGAATCGTCTTCTAAAATCTCTTTCTTTAGCCCTAGCGGAATGTCTTCATCAATTATATCCTCTGCAATATCATAATCACTTTGTTCTGCAAATTGAACAGGAATATATTTACTCCAATCTTCTGATAAATAATATGGATCTTGAAATTCTGGTCTAGGGATATGAGCTGCAACCTCTATAATCTCATCTTTCTTAATTAAAATAGTAATAAGTATAAAGGTATCAACTTCAATTCCTCCCATTAATTTATCCAAATTACTTTTTTTCTGATTATAAAATTCCCCAACAAGGGGATTTTCAATTCCAACATGAGAAAAATCAAAGCTTATTTGTTCTTGTTTTTGCACATATTTGATATCTCCCAGTTTTTCATTTATAAGACAATATGATTCAAAATAGTGTGGTGAACGTTCCAATGATCTCTGCATACGAATTAGTTGTACTCGATCATCTTTTCCCACTATATAAAGAGTTTTTCTTTTCTTATCAATTATCTGAAGGTGTTTTTGCCAGTTTCCAGAAGTACTTAGTCTAGTCTCAAAGTTGTCATCTAAAAAAGTATTCATTAAATTTTCATATATGAAATCCATGCGACTATAAGGATTTCCATTCTTAGCACGAGTCTTTTTTAATTCAATAAATTCTTTGTAGTCATATGTATTGCCATTATAAATGCTTTGTACAAAACTTCGTTTAAATTCTTCTCCCGGAAATAAAGAATTCTCTGCATCTGTCAATCCACTTCAACTCACTTTCAGATTTCTGTATTATTAATATCATTTTTACAATTATATTAGAAAATGTCAAGTGGATTACTTGTTTTAATGATTAATGTTCACTTTTTTACAAAATATATACATAATTTTTATAGCTCTTCTTTACTCCTCTACCTCAATTCCCAACTTATAAGCCAATTCACACAAAGCTCTATTTCTCTTTCTATAATAATCTGGCTGTGACATATTCAATATCCTACACATTTTTATCCAACTAAGCTTCTCTTTCCCTAGATAAGCTAACTCAATAAGTTGCTTATCCCACGCATTCAGCTTCTCTACCCCTTTTCGTATTTCTTGAATATAGTTGATTCGTTCTAAAACTGTTTTATTCACTCCGATCACCTTACCATTTTGTAAACGCTCAATATCTCTTTCATCTATACTTGATAAAAATAAGTGATACTTTTTCAAAGCTTGAAGCATATTCTTCTTTGTCTGCTCTTTATTAAGAACAGATAGGGCAATATCCAACATACTCTCACTCCTTCACCATTTTCAAAAATGTATCTAACGGCATAACTACCAACCACGGTTTTCTATCAGCCTTAATCGCTAATGCATCTGGCTGTTCACGTTCATCCTCCAACCAATTGTATAACGTCTTGAATCCTTCTTTCCTTGCTTTTACTTCCCATTCAAGACCTAAACCCTTCACATCATTTGAATATCCGTCCATCGCACCAGAGAGAGGTACACGAGCACCTCCTATTAAACTAGCAAATTCTCTTTCACGTCTCATTCCTTTATCTCTTTGACTTTTTCCCATTTATAAATCTCCATTTCTTTAAAAGGATTATTTTGTTTAAATTTTGCTTAATTCTCACCCTTAATTATCCAAAAATTTAAAAATCGTTATATAATGAATTCATTCAAACCTTAGGAGTGGTTAAAATGCCAGATATGATACGACTCATTCTTTTCATCTTTGTAGCGATTAGTTCCATCTTCTCTTTAATACAAGAATTTAAAAAACCACAGAAAAGTCCATTTTGGATTTCGCTTGAATTCTTGCTTCTTGTAGGAATGATAATATTAATAACAGAGATTATAATTTAACTTACATATAAATCTTACAGCGAATAAAAACTCAATATTCCGTCAACAATATAGTTGACATTAGATTTTCTCCTTGTTTCCCCTTGGAGAGTCGAGCAGTTAGCTTTTGCTAGCTGCTCTTTTTCTATAAAATTCAAATTTGATTAATATCTGTTATCCTGTCTCTCAAAGTTTTCCGCATTCTTCCCCTTATACGAATCAATAACATCCTCATAAGTAAATCCATACAAATAGCAAATGCGAAAGAAGATGCCAAACGCTCTTCTTAAATGTCCCATTGTTGTAGTTAAATCTCTGTACTGACACCATGCCCTTTTTGCAGTCAACACATCTTGCATATACCATTCGAACAGCATATTTACATTGCTTGTATCTTTTCTCATAATTGATTGCATTCTGAACGTTGGAATAAGTTCATGTCTCCATGTACATTTATCTAATTCAATTACAATGTTCATGAGAAAATGGAGACCATCAATTAACTCTTCTAACAGTCCATTCTTAGGAACTCCAAATCCTGTACTCCACATCTTAAACGCTCGAGTTTCATTCCATGCTTCACTGATCTCCACCAGTAATGCACGAAACAACATATCCATTTTGTCATTTCCTTTATATCCAATTCGTTTATCCAGTTCTTTTTGCATTTCAAATAGTTCCGTAATATCAAAGTTTTGTTTCTTCTCTTCAGATGTAATTGTGTGTAACTGAATCATTATAAGTTCACTCCAAGTTTGTATTTTAGTAAGAAAATAGTCACACTGATTAAAAGCCAGCTGACTAAAATGATTGCCATTTCCTTTTTAAAGCTCACTTTTCTCCCTCCAACAATTCCACTAACTCCTCAAACGAGCATTCAAACAAATCTCGAAGCCCGTCCTTGGATTTATAAATACCTCTATCAATCAGTTGATCTATGATGTGTTGATGCAAAATTACCCCACCATGTCCTCGACACAAAATTGTAGTTCTACACTATTAGTAGGAAAATACTTTACTGGAGCATCTTTTTCATTGATTTCTACACACCCAATGACACCTTCAAACTTATTGTCTTTTGATTGAACAACAACTTTGTATAGAGCATCTTCACGTTCACAAATATCACCCAATTTAAACTCATCCATCTTTCGTTTTTTCTTATAAAACATTATGAAACGCTCAAACTCTTGTAGTTCTTTATCTGTTGCTTTTCGAAATGTGCTCTCTTGATGTTTTTTGAAGAAACATCCATTTTCATAAAAACGATAGTCACCGACTTTTAACCCCATTATCAAGTAATACTTTTCTTGTGTTTCTTCTTTTAAAATCCCATACCATTTACCACTTAAACTTTCTATTACAAACATTTCGCCTTCTTCTAAATACAATGGTTCTACATAATCCACAAACTCATTTTCAAAAAAGAAGTTCATACTAATCGCTGATGGTACAATACGCTGACTACTTATCCCCAAAGCCTCATGCTTACCTTCTTTTAATGTGTGTGCAAAACAATCATTCTTTTCTTTAATCCAATTCGTTTTCATTCTTTCAATCGCTTCAAATCCTGTATATGTTTTCATTCTTTTCCCTTCGCTTTCTTTAACATTTCTTCAACCCGTTTTCCTGTTGTATTTTTATAATCCTCACATGTCCATTCAGCGTCGTTTGTCGGAGATGGTGTAAATACCATTCCCCAACTACTAACGCTTGAAATATGGACATCAGGACGAATTACAGTAATGGTCATAAAAGCTTATCCCTATTTTGTTTCTCTAAAAGAGTAGCTGATAATACCATTGAACTAGATTCTTCACATTTGCGGCATAACGCATGAAAATCCTTATCCATAAATCCTCCATTTGGATGCACTTCTAAGCGATTATGTGCATCACACTGTTCGCAGTACCATTTCACAATTATTGTCTCTATCATTAAAAACTCTCCTTTACATCATCTTAAAAAGGTAACTTTCTTTTTCGCTTATCCCTTGTATACTTAAACTCAATATGCCTGTATGTGTTGAACATACGTGACGTAATACGTTCGTCGTAGGCTTTCATAACAGCTTCACCTGTTAGGTTTGTTGTAATAATTGTTTTCTTTCCTTGTCTTCCATCAAAAACTTTAAACAGTACCCGATTCACGAATGCAGTCGCCTTAGGATCAGCAGCATCCATATCACCTAGTTCTGCACCTAAATCATCAATAACTAATAAATCTGCACTGATTAGCAAATTAACAATGCTATGCTCAGATTCCTCAGATTGACCATTGAACGTAAAACGTATATAGTCAAATAGTCCTGACACAGAAGCATAAAGAACCGTTCCTGCGCTATTCTCATTCATTTCATGAGCAATTGAATAGGCAAGATGACTTTTACCAGCACCTACTTTTCCAACAAGAATTAAATTAAACCTCACATCATTTAAATAATCCTCAAGCGCTCGTTTTGCTAGATTGTAATTCTTTTCATCCTCTTCGCAATCAGATTTAAAAGTAGAGAATCTAGCCAATTTAATTGTTTCATCTTTAATTAAACTCTCATCGTAAAACATACTTTTACGTTTTCTCTGTTCCTTCTCATCTCGGAATACATTCATTTCAGCTTCTAGCTTTTGATTGTCTTCTGCCAACTTACATACCGGGCAAACTACTTCACCATTTATCTTCATGAATCTAACAGTACGTTTACGCTCTTTTTTACAAACCTCACATGTATCAGAAAGGAAGATCATCTTCTTCGAAAGGGTCTTTGCTATATCTGTTACCTTTATTAGAGCCATGTTTTCCTTCCACCTTTCCTTGTTGTAAATAGCTTTCAAACTTTGTGCCAAATAACGTTTCTGGTCTTAAATACTTTGCTTGTTCTGTTCTTAGCCATTCTCTAGCCTTTATATCAATCACTGCTTTAAAGTTATCCACAGTAAATCCTTCTATTAGTCTAGTTTTAATTAATGTTTGGGTCTTCTTAGATGTTGAACGATAACTACTACCACAAACGTCGTTGAGATAGTTTACTATCTCGACTATATATTCTTTAATCTCTGATGTAGTCTCTGTGTTAGTCTCTGGTATTGGTTTACCCAAATTGGGTACATCCATTTGCCCATTTTGGGTAGACCGTCTACCCAAGTTGGGTATATCGTTTGTGGATTCTAACAAACGGAGTTTTTCATAATTAATGGAATACCATTTCGTCTTATCAAACTTAGCTCGATTATAGTTACCTATAACAAGAAGCTGTTCATCTTCTAAATTCTTTACAATACGTCTAATGGTATTCTCACTCCAAAAAGGAAATTGTTTAACCCATTCCGCCACACTGTTATATACCCAGCTTCTTTCATCATAAAAATGCTTAGAACGATTTAACCAATAATGTATCTGTTGTAGAAATATCGCCTCATTTAAACCAATTCTGCTTGTTAAACCTGGAAGAACAAGTAATGGCTCTTCATGAATTAATAAGTTACTCATCCCTTCACCTTCCTCATAACAACTTCATAGTAGAATCCACGGTCACGATCCAACACAACGCATCCTTTAAACAGATGGGGATTTTCATCATTTCTATGTTTAATCGTTTCTAACACTCGTCGAATAGGAAATAAATAATCAAATCCTTCATTCTCTAAACGTCGACAACGCTTAAGTAATTCAGATAACCTTTTATCACGTAAATATCGAGTGCCTAAACTTCTATTCAAAGCTAGTGGCATTGATCCATCTCTTACTACCGTTTTCATTTCAGTCACCCGCCTATTGTGCTTGCTGTTGCTTTTCTTTCGCCTCGTTTAACCATGATGTTATTGTTTTTTGTAACTGGGATGCTTGTTGAACTGTCATTCCTTTGAAAGATTGAATTCCTAACGACTGTTTTACAGTATTTTTTGTTTCTTCAAATGGCATGTTATACACTTCTGATAACTCTCTAATTTGCACATAAATTGCTTTTATTCTTTGTTCATTTGCAACCTCTGTTTGTCTTGCTTGCTCCTGTTGTGGGACGCTATTCAATTGCTTATCCACTTGTTTTGGTTCATCATCTTGTGGAATATCTTCACCTGAATAGATGTATAAGCCTAATCCATGTAGTGCTATGGCCTTTGCCAGACACCTTTGAATCGATGTATTTATTTGGAATGGTGTAGGCTTTGGGATTGGCTTATTATAGTTATCCAATACCGGATGAATTTGTGAACGTGTGATGTTATTTACCGTTACCTCCACTTCAACAAAGTACCCTACTTCTGTCTTCATATAAGGTAACCCATCGAACCTAACAACTTGCCATGTAGCATCAGGATGTTTTTTCAAGAGCTGGTCTACAGCCCATGACCAACTCAGATAACTAAAACGCCCCTTCTTCTCTACATGCTTACTAACGTCAATAGATGCTAATTCTGCAAAGTAACTTTTAATCTCATTCATCGTATTCTCACACTCTCACCTTGTTTTAATGAAATACCATCCCACTTCATACCATTCTTAATCGCTAGTAATAACGCTTTTTTATCTACCTTAGGATCTTGCGGAATCTTGTATTCTGGTGGAATAACTGCATCATCTGCAATATCTAGACTTGCTGGATTTTTTTGAATACCTACTGTTATCAATGCACCTTTAATATGTCTTTTATCCACGGCAACCATCTGATGATATAAATAATCCTTAATATTTCTACAGCTGTTCTCAAAAGACTTACGACGTTCAGCCAAGCGATTTTCTTCTCCCTTAATCACTTCAACTTGCGCTTCAATATTACGAATTAATAATGCTGCACCTTGTACTTTATCTTCAATTGCTTCACTGATTGATTGAAGTGTATCGTTAATTACTTCTGGATCTGCCCCATCTTCAATTATTTGCTGTAATTGATTGAAGCTACCTGTTAATTCGTACAATTTCATAGTTTTATAGCCTCCTAGAACGGCATACTGCCATACGGTTTATTAGTTAATATGGTAATCACATAATCTATATCTAACTTTCTACAGGTATCTACTTCCTGTGTGGATATAAGTTTCAAGCTACTTACAGCCGTTTCAACCTGCTTTTTTAGCAATTGATTTTCTGTTGTTTCTTCCATGTAATCACCCCATGTGATATACTGACTTCGGATTTGTTTTTAAATGGAACCCATTGCCGTGGGTTTCTTTTTATTTACATAAAACCTTTTGAATAACATCCTCTTTAATTCCAACCTCTCACATACGCTCTACAACAAGCTGAACTCTATCATTTTCTTTCTTTTTAGATATCAATTCCTTTAATTGCTTATCACACTCTTTGGCCTTTTCTCCACATGCCCCATACTCTTTACAAGCCTCATAGAATTCTTTTGTTTTACCCTCTACATTTTTCTTACTTGCAATACGAGTTAACAAAAATTGATTCTTTATGTAATTCTCCTTCTTATTACGTAATGATTTCGCTAACTCAGCATCTTCGAGTAACACTAAATTTTCAATTCCCACTAGATTCACCAGCCTTTTTAACAAGAGCATTTAGACATACAAACCTATTCTCAATTAACCGCCGCTGCTTTTTATTTGGTAATTTATAATGGGCTAGTAGTCTAAGATAATCGGATACTTTTACATTGTTGTAATCAATTGTAAACATCATTAATCCATCCTTTCTTCTGCCCATTCAACTAAAAATGCTTGTACTTGTTTTGCTGGGAAATACCATTTCTTACCCACTTTGAATTTTGGGAACCGTGGGTCAAAGAAGAACTGATCTTGAATTGTATTCCACGACATACATACACGTTTTTTAAGCTCCTTAGTATCCCAAAATGCTAACTCAGCATCGTACTCTTTAACCTTCTTTTGAATTTCTTCCACGCATAATTCCTTCACAACATTCTCGTCTATTTGAACATTGAACATAATTATTCCCTCCTTATTTTTAAACCATTGGTCTCCAGCCGTTTATAAAGTTCAAAGCTTCCTCGAAATCCTTCTTCAAAATGTCACGGTAACTATTCACATAGAATGCATCTTTCAAATTACGCCCTAGTAATCCAAATAGCTTGCGAGTAGAATCATGTACTTCAATATCTACATGTCCGTTCTCCCATAAAAAATAAATCCGTTTGGCTTTCGTTTTTTCAATTACTCTTTGTTGTCCGTAATCTACAGTTAATTGCTTTTCAACTACCTGTTCTAATGAAGAGACTCTTTTGTTTAAGTTGCTAGCCCCTGTAGCTAATAGCTCTATTTGACCGAATGTATCAGTAGGTAGAATTAATTGATTCTCAATGTATGCTTTCATTCTTTGAAATTCTTCAATAAACTTCACCTTAATTTTCATCGTTTCAATTGTGTTATAAGAAAACATTAATATTGTGAATGCATCTTCTGTCATATCGACTTTTTGTAGAGTTCGTCCTGTAACATCTTTATAAAAGCTAAGCCCAAAGTTGGACTCAGTAAATTTTTCTTCTCCTGCACTTTCCAGCTTTTCCATCTGAACTTTAATATCTCTTAATACATGTTTGTGTTGTTTTTTTAAAACTTCAGCTACGGTTAAACTATCTGTTACGACTTCATTATCCTTAATAAAAACCAGCCTTTCCCAATCACCTTTTACAAACAACTCTTCTTTTTCTTCTACTACCATTATCTGCTCTGTCACTTTAAATCCTCCTCGCATATATCTAATCCTAGTAATTCAACAATCGCTTTCTTTTGTTTTTTACCCTTTCTAGATCCTCTTAAAATATCTGATAAATATGAAACTGATATTTTTAGTTCAGAAGCTAATATTGTTAGTGTTAAATCTCTCTCTAACAATACTTTTCTTACCTCAATTCCAAAATTCGAATACTTCATCTAGATGTTCACACCTTTCGAAATGCGAATATTTTCGCTGATTTATTGACCACTATTAGTCTGTGTGCTAAATTATAATTATAAAAAGGTATACAAATACAAAACAATACAGTTCCCTCAGTATTAGTTTCTAAAATTCAAATCAATTTTTATACTCTTTTTAGCTAACAAATTAGCTTACAAACTAATAATAATAGTCTATAAACTAATTGTCAATCATTGTTTTAGTCTGTGGACTAATCATTTTCGTCTGTAAGCACGGAAGGTGATTAGAATGAGCTTAGTGAACACAATAAAAAATTTGAGTAAAAACCACGATACATCCATAGCTTCATTAGAAAAAGAATTAGATTTCGGGAATGGAACCATAAGAAAATGGGATAAAGCCTATCCCTCTGCAGATAGACTTCAAAAAGTAGCTGATCACTTTAATGTAACTACTGATTTCTTACTTGGAAGAACAAATCAAATGCATTTAACTACCAAGGATGAAAAAGATATCGAAAAAAGAATGGAAGAAATAAAAAGAGATCTTCAAGGTGAAGACGGATTAATGTTCTCTGGTGAACCTATGAGCGAAGAAGCCGTAGAATCTTTATTAGATGCAATGGAATTCATCGTGAAACAAACCAAAGTAATCAATAAAAAATACGTTCCTAAGAAATATCGTAATACCGACGATAACTGATGCGAGCTTAGGAGGGAAAACATTGAAATTCGTCATAAGAGATCTAGTCCAACAACTTTGCACAAAATACAACACGAATAACCCCTATGAGCTTGCAGATTACTTAAAGATAAATGTACTAACTTGGGATCTACATGAAGAAATAAACGGATTTTATAAATATGAAAAAAGAAATCGTTTCATCGTTATTAATAATCATTTGTCTCCATCCATGCAAAGAACTGTTTGTGCGCATGAATTAGGACATGCAATCCTACACACTCATGCAAACACACCTTTTCTGCGTAAAAATACATTCTTTTCAGTTGATAAATTAGAGATAGAAGCAAATACGTTTGCTGCGCTTTTGTTAATTGATAAAAAAACCATTCAACCTGGTGATACAAAAGCATGTATAGCATACAAAAATAATATTCCAGTTGAACTGTTAGAATTTTATAAGCCTTACTAAAAGGAGGTGAGACATTTTGATTATTGATTTAACCGCTGAACGAGAAAAAAGACAAAAAAGCACCATTAAACAAGAAGAATTTAAAAAGATCCCTATCGTTGAAAAAATCCATATTGTTGATGGTGAAATAAAATATGAAGTTTCGGGTTATAAAGAGACTCCCGTGAAGTGGTTAGATGATTAATCTGGCCACTTTACAATTACAAAGAAAGAGGGAATGTTATAATGGCTAGCTTCAGAAAATTCGGAGATGTTTGGGAATTCCGAGTAAGATTTAAAGACCCTTATACTCAAAAATACAAAGAAAAGTCAAAACGTGGATTTAAGACGAAAAAAGAGGCTCAACTTGCGGCGGCTGAAGAAGAGAAAAAATTATTAAACGGTTTAGAAGTTGAGATTACTCCTACTTCGTTAAAACATTACCTTAGAGACTGGTTAAAATTATTTAAGCAAGACAATGTAAGGAAAAACACTTTTATCTTGCATGAACGTAACATCGAAAAGCATCTCATCCCCTACTTTCAAAACATGAACCTAAAAGAACTCAAACCAATGATGTATCAGAAATTTATTAATTCCTTAACTGATCAGGGATACAGTAAGCGAACTGTTCAAATTATCCATGGCACAATGAACAATGCTATGAAAAAGGCTGTTAGCTTAAAAAAAATCGAAAACAATCCTTGTGAAGAAGTAGTTATTTCAAATAAGAACAATAAAGAAAGAGAAGGGCTAAAGTATATGCGAAGTGAAGACATTCCCCTTTTCTTAAAGACATCTTATCAATACAACTATATTTATTACATCTTTTTCAAAGCACTTTTGAATACAGGTATGCGTAAAGGTGAAGCTGCTGCTTTACAATGGAAAGACATAAATTTAAAAGAACATACTATTACTATTTCTAAAACATTGGATTTTACAGCTAAAACAAAAGAAGAATTATTTGGAGATACAAAAACATTTACTTCTAAACGTACTAT
>Ga0102589_1000723_pt1 | contig 57256 bp, 73 predicted proteins | sample AraplaMF_Col_mLB_FD_76858 | JGI IMG/M metagenome (GOLD analysis project Ga0102589, IMG submission 76858) | Arabidopsis root microbial communities from the University of North Carolina, USA - plate scrape MF_Col_mLB | ecosystem: Host-associated > Plants > Roots > Endosphere | place: USA...
AAAGCACCATCATTCTGACGGTGCTTTCAATATTCCTAGCGATTCTGCTGAATGTCGTATGTCTCTTGCTAACACTTTGTGGCGTCGACTATTAAACTTTTTAGCTATATTTGCTGGACAGTCGCGCTTTAGTTCGTTCTCTAACCACTCTTTATGCTCGTACGCAAAAGTGAGGGAATCGTTTTGTATTACCTCTATAACTTTGTATGGACGAATTTTTAAATCTGTTGCAATTTCGCTGACTGACTTCTTGTAATGATTATCGTGAATATATTGACGTCTTCTTTTCTCTGCAATTTCAAACGGTATTACCTTAAAATCTTCGTCGATATGCTGCTTATCGTGACATGTCTCGCATAAAGTGATTAAATTACTCAAATCCGTCAATCTTGCGTCATTTTCGCAAATATCAACGAAAGAAAATCTGTCTTGTTCGTCCAACAAGTTAATGTGCTTGTTTTCGGATAATATGTCATGGATAATGTCAGAAAACCTACGTATATGATGTGCGTGCATTTCTCCACCTTTGACACCACAGGATTGGCAAGTAAACTCATCAACAATTAGCCTCTCTTTAGATACCCAAGATAGTCTGTTGCGAATAAGACCCGTGACTGTTGTAACCCCGCCTTTCCATAGCGGATGATTCTCTTTCGAACTCCCGTATTTTACTTTACGCTCGTCGTGCGTAAATGATGGATCGTTTCGTAGTCGTTTTGGTATTCCGTAAATATCTAGCCTTTTACAAATTAATTTATTAGAACAGCCAAATTGCTTAGCTACTTCGCGTGTACTCATGCGCTTTATTACGTATAGGTCGTGAAGGACTTCTTTTGTTATGTTCTCGTATGCGTTGAATGTCCGTCTGCTGATACTAGCTTCTTTTAACCTTCGTAATACTACACTTTTATTGACGCCTAAAATTCCGGCAATTTCTATAGATGACTTTCCTTCGAGGTATAATTTAGAAACTACCTCTTTTGTAATATCCTCTCGTCGATTGTGCGCTACTCTTACCATACTAATCACCTCTCGATGTGATTTCTCGGTATTAAATAAGGCGGAAACACACCGAGATATGCACTTGTCGATTCGGCTCATGACTTCCGTTTCTATCCGCCTAAGTATTATATCTGTTAAAGTTTGCGTTAATTTAGCGTTTATAAAAAATTATAACCACGCTGGTTTTTCTTGTAATTGTATTTTCTTTGTACCCTGCGCCAACTGAAACGCCATTGCGAGGGCATCCGGTCCATCATCATGTCTAGCGTTTGGGTAAACTTCCAGTTGTTCGATTAATAAACGATGCTTCTTGCTGAATCGGATTTTCCCATTCTGTATGTCAGGCAACAGCGCTTCAATACGTAAAGACTTTCGCATACGTTGCTTAACCTCTTTGACACGAGTGATTCCTGGGTAGCCGTAGCGTTGTAGTTCGTCTTTTACTTTATGTGCGAACCATTCTTGCGCCATCTGCGCCTCGACTGCTATTCCTACGTATTGGTACTGTAGCGCTTTTTTTACGACTGTATTTAGTAGTATATCCGGATGAACACGTTCGATAAATGTATCGACTACGTAGCAAGTACCTGTTTCGCGGTTTCTAGCGAGTGTTACAATAGCGGAGTAGTCACCTTTTTCTTTCCCCATCGCAAAATCCACCGCTGCGTAATAATCGACTTTCATCCCATCTAATTCAGAGTCGTAGAAGTACGTAAATTCCTCCGGTTTAAAAATCTGCGAATCGGGATCAGTAGGATTTCCAAGATACTCTTGGTTGAACGCTCTCCCACCCATTGATTCACGTTTTTCCATAAAGTATTTATATGAGTACATCTGTGGCCATAACGTTTTAGTTCCGCGTAGCATCTCTTTTTCATTTTCCACGTAAAAAGCGTTGGCTTTTTCGTTGGAAGCTACATCGTCGCTATTATAAATCTCACGCCACTGATCCCATAAATCTTCGCGCTCTGTCCACGCTAAAATCGCAGGAAACTTACGGCTAATAAAGTCTTTTCGTTGTGTGATGACGTGATTAAGTAAGGAGTCTGGACCTAAAATCGTACCCATGTAAATACAGATACCACCGAACCCTAACGCCTCCATCATTTCTGACCGGAACCAGTGTAAGTTTTTCGTACGAAGTTCAGGCGTATTTGTATTTGCGTTACTTTCAAGGTCATCTAGCAAGAAAAGTCCTGGGCGATTACTAAGGTGGCGGAGTCCCCTCATTTGCGTACCCATACCCTTCGCCTCGACCTTTGTACCACTAGTCGTAATAAATTCTAACTTGTTATCTACCTCGTTAGCTTGCGATTTTTGGTATAATAGTTCGCCAAAATCAGCACGTAGGCGTTCGTTAAATTTTAGATTCTGCGCAGTAAACTTTATGAAATCTGCTGCTACGTCAGTAGTCTCGGAAACTTCGATTATATATTTTTGTTTACGATACACAACTTGATGGCATAAGAACGCGTTAGATAGGTACGCAGTCTTTGCATGGCGTCGTCCTACCGACCATGCTACGTTTGATTCCGACTTTCCTTTTGCTATATCGTCTAATAGCCCACATAACTCACGGTGGAAATCAGCCGCATCTGAGAAGTGCTGTCCTTTCGGAATTAGATTTACTTCATTATCTGGATTAACTTCGTCTGAAAAGTATTCGTATACGAAATATAATAAGTCACTTTCGCATCGATGGATACGTTCTAGTCGTTCCAGCTCCGTTAATCTTTCGTGGTAATCATCGATAAGACCAGCGCTAATAATGTCGTCAATATCGGCATACTTTGTGTCTATAGTTTCGATGTATTCGCGATACACTGCGATTAGTGCTTCACGTTTATTTCTTTCGAGCCATTCTCCGTCTACCCACGCCATATTAGCGCCTCCCTTCGTATTTAACCTCTTATTACGTCGATTTAGCGTTTCTTCGTCGTTCTTTATAAAGTATTGTCTCATTGCGTAAAACAGCGTACAGGCTATGCTAGATAGGGGAAATGTTGTCACGTCACGTTACCTTTCCGCAAGGTCAAAGCGAAATTTTGGTACGCCGATTTATTTGCTACCAGAAAAGCCGACTCAGAAATAGGTGGCTTGGGGGATTTTCTTTTTATTTAACGTTATTTCAACGCATTGAATATCGATTGAATAAATATTCGTTTTCAGCTTCCTATAACCTTAATTATGTAAACTTGATTAATCTTCAAGCCTTAGTATATCAACGTTCTTTAAGTACGCGTAAAATAAGCGTATGCAGTTTCTTATACATACGCCTTAAACTCGCTATTTACGTACACTTACGTTTAGTAATCGAACAAATATTTCATCAGCACTTGCATAAATTACTGTATATTGTTATGCCTTTTATTTCGCCCATTTACACTTTATACGCCAAAGTGTTCTAGGTGTACGCCCATTTCCGCCCTCTGCCCGACAAACCTACGTCAAATGGGAAGTTTAGTGCGGTACATTTACGTAATAATATGGAGTTTCTTCCTATATAAACACTGTGAAGGATTCGTCACTTCCCACGTATGCGCTCTATGTCTGCTTTCATAGCCTCTATCGAAGTACTGTCATTCTTTGTCTCTACTTCTACCTTTTCTGTTAACATTCCAAATGATTGTAACAACGTTCTAAACATCGCCGCATTTCCGTCTTTAATAATATGGTCGGGAATAGACTCCATAATTTCAGGCAATCTATCGATTGTATCTCGCATAATCTGACGCTTTAGTTCGTCATTAAATGCGTCATCCTTTCGCCACTCTTGTAGTTGTCTACGAGAAATGCCGACTTCATCCGCGACTTGTTCGTAAGTAAGTCCGCCACGTTTCGGTTGTGATAATATCGCAATAGCTGAGTATTGCTTATCGTTTAGATTTGGCATTATCTTATACATCCTTTCTTTTTATTTTTACGTCATTTTAACGTTATTTTTTACAAATATTCGTTGACGTTATATTTAATTCATAGTATAATAAGAGTATAGAAAAGGAGGTGAACAAAGTGGATTACGAAACTATACTAAAACACACAGCTACAATTGTTGGTATCTTAGGTGGACTTTCTTCATTTGCTCTCAACATACAGCAACTAAAGAATAACAAGCGTAAGAAGAACAACAAAAAGCGACGTCAGCCGACCAAGCCTAAACGTCGCAAGTAGTGATATGAAGGAGGTGAAAACCTCCTTTATACTTAGTATTCTATCGTAACCACTAACGAAATGCAAACGACGCTCAAACGAATATTTAACATTACTATCATCATAGCACTTACCATTTTAATACCACGGACAACGGACTTTAATAATCTAACGACGTCAGACTATGTTTTCTTAGCACTGTACGTCTTAATTGTGATTCTTTTCATAGTTAACACCATACTAGAAGTAATTAATAAACGAGGTGATAACAATGACTAAAAAATCACCTGACGCAGATAGTCCGTTATTTAAAATAATGGATACCGCAGAAGCATCCGAATTATGGGGACTGACTCAACAGCATATTAAATTGCTATGTACGAAAGGAGAAGTCATTTGCCGTAAGATTGGTCGAGTATGGTTGCTTGAAAAAGACCAACCAAATCCGAGAAAGTATGAATCTCATATATAAGTTCGACTGATTATTGACACCTTAATATTATTGTTAGGGTGTCTTTTTTACTTTAGTTTCACCACTAATTACACCACTAATAGCGCACAGTAAATATTACTGTGCGGTGTATTTCTTTATCGTATTCTTTAAAGGAATTACGATAAAATATATTATTATTGATAGCTACGATTATTTGCGTTAGCAAATGAGCGTAAATGTAATTATTTATAGTAAATATTTATAGTAAATATTTATACGCAGTAAAAACTACTGTACCTTACAGTAAATTCTACTGTGTCGTACAGTAAAAACTACTGTATGCTATCTGTCATAACCATTCTGAAACAGCGTCTCCATCACTTTTTGCTACTGTCTGAGCCTCTTGATACGCTTCTTTATCGACTGACTTTCGTCTAGCTACTTTATCAGCCGTTTCTTGTTTCGCTTCCCACATCTCTTTTGCTTCTGGAAACTTAACGAAAAACTCTTTCACATCTTCTATCGGTTCGTGTACATAATACACATTGTTGTGAAACGTCGCTCCTTTATGTTTACAGACTGTCACTAAACCGCAAGCGACAAGCGTCTTTACCGCATTATTAAAGGTTTTATCGCTAATCCCTAAATCTCGCATAACTTGCGTATTAGTCGGAAATGCATATCCATAATCAGAGTTATTTAATTTTGTAAGATACCCGTAAACTTGTATTGAAGTACCGTTATACTTTGGATAAAAGTTATAGTGGGTAAATATCGCGTTAGAAATCTGTACGAATCCACGTTTTGTTTGATTTATCGTCATTCTACTTAACCTCCTAGCACCGCCTTACTTAGCGGGCTTATTCTCCGCATATGACATAAGAGCAGTACTTAGTTCTGGCGTGCGTTCATACTGCCAAAACTGACGCATAGTGGATTCGTTAAGTCCTGTACAAATGTAACGGAATCCTAACGCTTTCAAGTGACGATATAAATTCGGTGAGTATGCATAATAAAAACTATTGTTTGTCATATGCAATCGCCTCCCTAGCGCTAATTCCATTTACAAAGACATCAACATCGGCAAATAATTCAATATTTCCGTTAACCTCTATATGTGCCAATAAATACCCTTCACGGTCTGTTATCGCAAAAATCACATCATTTTTGTTAATTAAGTCCTGTTTCGGAATGTACTTGATTCGTTTCATTCTACTTATCCCCATTTCGTTAATTTAAAACATCTCAATTGCGGAACATACCCGTCACATGTGTTTACCGAGCGAATAAAATAACCGAGCCTTTCACATCTTGTATTAGCGTGAGTTTGCTCGGCTTGTATCTTCCTATAATGTAAAGGTACAAAACGTTATAAAATATGGATTATTTCTCTGATATAAATAAAAAAAGCCACACCTTAATAGATGTGACTTCTTTGGCTATTTTGAAAGTTTATATAAGGCATATTAGTTAATCGAAACGCCTTCTTCCTCTGCCTGCTCTGATAGATATTATGCAAACTTTTCGGCAAGCGAACTACAAACTTTCCATAATGCCAAATTTGGGCGAGACTTAATTGTTAGCTTTCTTATCCATGTCATTTTTACGCTTAACAATATCTTCTTTAAAGAACAGCCTATCTCTAGGTAAATCTTTAATTGGTATTATCACACCACGTTGCACTAAGTTATTCAGATTTTGACGTGAGCATTGCAGTATCTCCAACGCTTCAGTTGTATTAATTATTTCATCTTGTATATATTCCGTTAATTCTTCACGTGAGTTGAAAGAGTAGTTTTCAGTCATTTATTTCCACCACCTAGCGTTTATTTTTTCGCATTGTAATAATCGTTGCGCCAATCACTATCAATGTTATAACAGTTAATATTAAGGTTACAATTGACATACTATAAACACCTCTACTTATTATTAAATTATATTCATTGTATAACATTCTAAATTCGTTTATATTATAGGTGAAGGCTAAGGGTGCGAGCCTTAACCTTCTTTTACTAGCTTGACGCTACTCCTCTGGAGTGGTGTCTTTTTTTTTGTTTTCTTTACTTTTCTTGCTGTTCATCTTCGCTGTTTGGAAATTAATCATTGCGATTATCAAGTTGATGAACGCTGTTAGTGCAACTACTCTTTCAATGTCCATTTCTTTCACCTCCTTTCTATACTTTTATTATAACATTTATATTTACTCACGTCAATATAAATATGCAATTATTTTATATAAAAGGGTATTTTTAGAATTAAAAAAGACCGCCATTCGGCAGTCTTAAACGGTTATTCCAAAATATCAACCAAACACTTCACGCATACGGCGGTCACTATCTCGTGTTCTAATACGATAATCAACTCCGTCTGTTGCTACATCTTGCGCAGCTTTTAAGGAACGTTCATCCTTTTTTCGGTATAACTCTTGAGTATCACTAAGTAATGGGTACTCTGTGTTACGCATCTTCATACGGTCATTATCAGCTAATTCGTCCTGTAATATTAGCGTTGCCATACGGTCAAGTACGTGTGTTGCTGGCATATTTCCATGTTGAATGAAATATTTTTCTGTTAATCGTTCGGCAAACTTCATACGATGCTGTCGGTTAGTTCTCGTATTTTTAAAACGAGTAAACTCGAAAGTAACTTCGTTGTGCAAGTCTTGATTAGTTATCATAAATAATTGCCTCCATCTTATTTTAAAATTCTTTTTGCGTCAATTCTTCGTCCATTAAAGCCCACATCTCGTATATTTCATCAATTTTGACCGTAGCGGCATCAATGTGGGAGCTTACTACGTCCTGACCAACTCCCATTTCTTTACCTGCTTTCTCTTGCGTAAACCCTAGGCTATATACAAAATGAATAGCCTCTTTTTGTCTTTTCGTCAATTTCGCCATCTCACACGCTCTCTCAAAGTCAATGAGAGTATCACTGGCGTTTAAATCTCCGACATAACGACGCTCTCTTAGTGCGTGTAAGTTTGATAATATTGCTTTTGCTGTTGATTTTCGTTTCATATATACTCCTCGCTTTTACGTTGATTTCACGTTTATAATTTGATATAATTGGTCATAATAATAACGTTAACTTAACGGAGGTTTTACGTATGACCGTTTCTAAATTTTATACGCTAGAAGAACTATTACCCATAATTGACGAATCCGCACGCTCATATTGCGAATCTGTTGCTGATACATATATTGCAGGAATCGAACACAATAACGAACTATTTCCAATGATTACACTAGATACTCCTGCTGAAGCGGATGCATATTGCGCGGAGCTTGACCGAACACTCGAATATCATTTTAAGCCAGTACCTAATACGGAATTTGACGATGAAGAAGCGGAATTGCTTGCTGGATTTACGTTTGTTCCAAATAAAGGAATGTCGAAGATTTACGTCGGTAAACGTAATCGACTATATCTAAAAGGCGATGTACTATCACAGCTCGGCATTAAGCCCCGTTCACGCGTCCTTATTGCGTTCAATCCTGCTGAAAAGGCTTTTGCTATCGTTAAACCATCAGCGCCTTCACTTAGCGAAGAAATGCGTGCAGCTGGCTATTTCGTAAGTAATCGTAAAGACGTTACTGCAGCAAAACTTTTTAATCAATTTAAGTTAGATAAATACGAAGGACAGACTTTTTACGCTGATACTGCTTCACTAAGCGGTAATGTCGTTATTTTTAAGCAATAGAAACGAGAAAACTCGCCTACCTCAACGGTAACATTCCGCTAGGTAGGCTTTTTTCTTTTTCAGTTTTATCAACATCGTTTCTGCGTCTCAACATACGTTAATAGCGCATAACCGGCTAAATCAAGAAGTGTATCCGATATACTTTCGCTAACTTTCGCTTTGTCGCCGTCCTGTAAAGTCTCTAAACGTCGCATCTTATCGTCCATGCGGATTAATGCACTCATAAGTCCGTATTTATCGTACTGTTGTGAGAAACTATCGCCGTAATCGTGATTCTTACGAATTAATAAGTCCCCTAAAGCCTCTACAGCGTCTCGAATAGCTACTTCTCGCGGTACTAGTTCGTCTCGAAGGTATTCCTCGCCAACCTCTGCCAACGCTATAAATCCGGATGCCATTCGTTCTGCATACGCGTCAGTAACTGTTATCTTACGTGGATGCTCTTGGACTTCGGTATGTTCATCTTCTTCACCAGCTTTTCGGTGGATTTCGTATTGTCCTGTGGAGGCGTAATAAACATCTTCAGTATCATCAATATAAAATCGAGGATAACCGTCACTTGAAATACTAATCACCTCGTAAATTCCGCCAACACCGTACGACCAATCCTCTGGTACTGAAATAATTCGAATCAAATCGCCCTTCTGTGCTTTTGCCATATATCATCGTCCCTTTCCGTTTTTAAGTATCGTTACTTTCACTGTCTGTTTCCCTAATGTGTAAGCTTCATTAACGCTTGCAACGAGTACATCAATCTTACTACCTTTAATTGCCCCACCAGTATCAGCGCAAATAGCCTTAAACGAAGTACCGTTTGGATATTCAACACGTACTATTGAACCTAGAGCAATTACAGTCGGATCAACGGCAATTACTCGTAGTCCGTTTGCAAATATAGTCTGTCGTACGTCATATCCCGTTGCAGTGATTCCAGAACAGCCATTGCAGCTCGATGTATAGTGAGTTGCTACCATTTTAAATTGCGTTAAATCAGCGTCGTTGTTTCGACTAATTTGCGCCTGCTCTTTTCGCTTCTGCGACTCTAATCGCTTTTGTTCCACTAACTTTTTGGCTTCCGCGCGATGACGCTCGAGTTCTATTCTGCGTTTCTCCTCTGCAACCTTAGCTTCATATAACCTATGTGCTTCTTCTAACGCTTGTTGACGTTTGATGTTGAGTTCTGATGCGGCTTGTTGGCGTTTCTTTTTGAGGACTTGAGCGTATAGTGCGTCAAATCCATTGTATTCTGTGTGTTCTAGCGTGCGTCCGGTGGGACTTTCGGAAAGCTGTTCGTGACTTTCTGGTTTATATACTATAATGAGCAGCGTTGCTACGATTATTAGCGCCATAATTGACGCGGAAATACGCTTCAATCGGTAACCTTCGCTTCAATGAGATGTTGCGCTGAAATCGGAAAATCTTCACGAACAATCTGTAATACCGCGATAGCATAGTCGTAAATTTCCTTCTGAGCATCGTTCTTTAAGCGCTGGTCAAGGAAGTGACAAATCGCCTGTAATGAAGCAGTGTAGCGCCATCTCACCATTAATCCATAGGCTGGCAAGAATAATCTCGCTTGTTCCGGAGCAATTCCTGCATCCATAGCCGCCTCGTATGCAACCTCTCCATCTTTGTATACCTGCTCTAATGCCTGAGTCCATTTAATTCCTTCTGCCTCATCTAGTGGAGCGCCTGAACCTTGCTTTGAATTAGCTGGTTTACTGCGCCATTCGCCTGCGCCCGGCAAGTAAAACTCCGTCTTTTCCGTGATGTATCGTCGGCTAGATTCACTCCAAGGCGTACCGTCCTCAATGTGCTGGCTATCAATTGCGTAACGCCACCACTGACGAGCTACGACTAACGGTGCGTAGACTTCGAATGAAATACGAGGTGACCGGAAAGGCGACATATGTTTTTCACGAGCTAAGAATGCGATAAGACGCTTGTCACTATCTGTTAATTCCGCCGATTCCTTGTCGTACGAGGCTCTAGCGTTGTTAACTACAGTTAGGTCCGAACCAAAGGTTTCGAGGTGTCTTACGTAGCCTTTATCTAATACGTTAATTTTGCGTTCGTTTTTTTCCATAAGTAACCTCCACTATTTTAATTTCTTTACACGAGCTGCTCTTTTTTCTATCCTCTTATTCACACGCCACTACTTCCCCAACCGTTTGTGCCTCTATCGCTATCCTCTAACTCTCCCGTAATCTCAACAGCAACCGTATTTGGACGTGGTTGTACGGTTAACTGAGCAATTTTAACACCTTTACGGATAATGTACGTTACATTAGTGATGTTAGTTTTCGGATCATCTATAGTAGCTGTAAGTGGCTGAAATTCTACTAATGGGGCGTTAGTATTGTCCATGATAATCCCGATCTCCCCTCGATACCCTTCATCAATTGGCGGACTTACTACTCTAAGTTTCGTTTTACTAGAAATTCCACTACGATTTTTAATGTAGGCGTCATGACCCTTTGGTAAGACTACTGCTAAGCACGTCTTAATTACCTTAGTCTCACCTGGAGCAATAACGACGTCCTCTGCTGCGTATATATCGTAGCCAGAGTCGCTTGCGTGCGCCTTTGTTGGCAATATTGCGTCATCTGTTAAACGTTTAAATCCGATTACTAATGGCATATTTTGCGTCTCTTTCTCAATTAAATTTGCGTCCATTATTCATCCTCCTCCTCGTAATATTCATCGTCTTCCGTCATAAATCCGATAACATTTGTACTCTCAGGTTGAGTCAATAATGGGTTAATACTCACTTGTATCTCCATTTCGCTTGCGACTCCTAGCGTATCAATAAACGCTTGGATGTCTGTAGCTGCTTGTGGTAATTCTGACGAGTCATTTACGTTTAAGCCGATTACATACCTTTTCATTACGTAGCCTCCTCTACCATGTCATTTCATCCGCAATAGTCGATAAACGACCTCGAAAGTTTTTCGTTAACTGTACGACATTTACAAAGTCGTACGGCACTAAGTGTTCGATATATGGTACAAACCCACTCTTATTTGGATTTGATAAGTCATTCTGTCCGTCATGCCCTTCAATGATTACCGTACAACTATCATGGATTCGCGTCAGAACCTTCTTCAGTTCGCCTCGCGTAAAGTTCTGCGCTTCTGCGATTATCACAGTCGAATCCTTGATATTTGTACCACGAGCAAAAATATGACTGCGTGGATAAACCCACACATCACCATGTTTTTGCGCTTCGTTATTCTCTACATCATAAATCACCTTAGAAGGATTTTCGCCAATTTCATATAAAGCATCGATTAACGGCTGGTAGTATTCAGCTTCTTTATCCCGTTGTGTACCTGGTCGAAATCCCATTTTTCCTTCTTCAACTGGTGCGAAAATGTAAACGAGTGGCTTATTGAGTAAGGCAGCGCAAGCTACTGCAAGTGTAGTCTTACCACTGCCAGCCTTCGCATTTACAATTGTAACTTGCTTATCAAAAATACTATCGACATATTCACGTTGCTCTTGCGTCATTTTTTCAACAAATCCAAATAACATTGTATCTCTAGGTAACCCCATAATTACGCCCCCTAATCGATAATGTAATTAAATTCGAATCCTTAACGTTCTTCTGAATACCTCTAGTCGAAATAAAAGTCTGAATCATGAACCGGTTCAACTGTTGCTTTTTTGTAGCCATTACCTTTCATTGAGAAGAAGTCATGAGATTTTGTTTTCGTTGATAGTCCATTTAAAACTATTGGATTAAAGTTATCGTGTTTATAATATTCTTTAAAACCAACGTTAGATAACGCCTTATTAGCATTGTATTGTACAAAATTAAGCACATCATGTGTAAGTCCGATCTCGTCGTAAATATCAGCAGTATACAAAGCTTCGTTTTGATATAACTTTTCAAGTGTTCCATATACCCATTCAGACAGTTCGCTCTGAACATCTGATGACTGACGGTTATAGATTTCCTGTGCTAATAGCCCGACATATACTCCGTGAATACTTTCATCACGAATGATTAAGTTTATGATCTCTCCAGCCTGCATTAGTTTTCCTTGTCCGTACATATACAATGGATAGTAGAAGCCACTGTAAAATAAGAATGATTCAAGGAATACGGATGCAACTAGCGCCTTATAAAGTGTAATATCGTCATTACTTTTAACCGACTTGTACTGCGTCACTATAACGTCGGCTTTTGACTGTAAATATTGGTTTTCCTGCACCCATTCAAATACCCCTTTAATTTCCTCACGGTTTGCCAGTGTTAAGAAAATGTTCGAGTAAGACTTCGCATGTACTGAGTTTTCCATAGCTGACATGAAGGTAAGCAACGCTTGTCGTTGATGTCCTTTAATAAGAGGAATTAATCGCGGTATACCAACTCCTTGTTCTGTATCAAGTAAAGTCAGTCCTCCAAGTACACGCATATATGTTTTTTGTTCTTCTTTCGAAAGTGCTTTCCAAGTCAATAAATCCGGTGTGAGTGATATTTCCTCTGGTAGCCAAAATTGCGAGTGATTCTGCTTTAAAAATGCCTGCGTAAATGAGTCGTCATCTACCGCGTAGTTAGCAGCCGTGTATACATTGGTCATTTAGCATCCTCCTTAAACTTGACACGCTAGACAAGTATCTGCGCCTGTATCTTTTGTTCGTGCATAGTAAAGCGTCTTAATCCCTTTGTGATGAGCATATAAATCAATCTTTGTTAAATCGCGTGTTGTCATTGTGTCACGTAAGAATAACGTAAAACTTATACCTTGATCTACATGGCGTTGAATAGTTGCAATTAAATCGACAACTTTTCGCATATCCATTTCATATGCTTCTTTGTAATAAGCCCATGTTTTATAGGATAGGTTAGGCATAGGATAGTAAGTTTTCGAGTTTCCGTAAGTTCGTTCCTCAATACGCTCCATAATCGGCATAACGCTCGCTGTCGCTGATTGTACATAGCTTATTGAACCTGTTGGAGCAATAGCGAGGCGATAGGCATTGTATAAGCCATATTTAGCTACATCGGCTACTAGTTCTCGCCAGTCGTCGATCGTTGGTAGCTCGATGCCGTCAAATAAAGATTTAATATACTCGTCTTTAGGTAAATGACTATTGTTTACGTAGTCCAAAAAGTAACTGCCATTTGCATAACTTGATTTTTCAAACCCTATAAATACAGTTTCTTTTTGTTTAGCTAACCCCATAGAACGTTTAATAGAATAATAGTTGACGGCTGCAAAGAATACATTTGCAAATTCCATTGCTTGTGGGCTTTCATAGTTAATTCCTACACTTGCTAGATAGCCATGTAAGTTCATAGCACCTAAACCAATCGAGTGCATTTCCTGATTAGCCTTTGAAACAGCTGGAGCATTAGCGATAATAGTTGACTCTGACACAACTGTTAATGCATCCGTAGCTAAAGATACTGCACGATCCATGTCTTTTAATCGCATGATATTAGCAATATTTAAAGATCCTAAGTTACATGAAATATCTAAACCAATTTCATCAGATTGTCCGTAATCTGTATACGTAGATTGCTCTGATAGTTGCAAAATTTCGCTACATAAATTCGAAAATTTAACAGTGCCATCTAACGCATGAACATTGTTCACATTGTCGCTAAACATGATATACGGATACCCAGACTCAAAGCGAAGTGCAGCAATCTTTTCAAGCAATTGGCGTGGATTAATTCGGTCTTTTCGAATCGTAGGATTCGCCACTAATTCATCATAACGTCTGGATATATCTATGTTTGAGAAACGTTCTCCTGTTGCCATCTCTACAGTATGCGGGTAGAACACATAAGCCGGCTTATTCTCTCGGGCAAGTTCGATAAACTTATCTGGAATAACGACGCCAATGGATAGCGTTTTTACTCGTACATCTTCATCAGCACTAATTTTTTTTGTATCAAGAAAATCATTAATGTCTGCGTGAAAGACGTTTAAATAAGCTGCTCCAGCCCCAGGGCGTTGTCCCATTTGGTCCGCATAACGAAAAGCATGATCAAGCATCTTCATAACGCCTACGACGCCTTTAGCAACGTTTTTAATACCTTTAATGGATTCACCTTTTGCACGGATATTGGAAAGGTTTAATGATACGCCACCGCCTAATTTTGAAAGCTGTTTTGCAGTTGATTCTGCCATGTTAATATCGTTTAAACTGTCGCCTACTTCCGTTAAGAAACACGACACTAATTCGCCCCTACGTTTACGTCCGACATTTAAAAATGTTGGTGTAGCCGGTTGATACTCTTGTTCGATTAGCAAGTCTGCATAATCAAGCGCCTTTTGCGGATCACCTTTCGCAAAGAATAAAGCATTTACTGCTATACGATCTTCATAGCGTTCCAAGATACATTCTCCATCGTCCGTCTTTAAAGCATAGTCATTATAAAACTTGTATGCTGACATAAAAGAAGGAAAACGAAATTTCTTCGCATAAGCACGCTTGTAAACTGCTTTTACCTGTTCAAATGTGTATTGATCGAATAACTCTTGTTCGTAATAGTTATTTTCAAATAAGTAGTTAAGTTTTTCATGTAAGTTATGAAAAAACATGGTCTTTTTATTGACGTAATCCAAAAAGTAAGCGCGAGTTGCTTCCTGATCTTTTTCGTATTGGTAAATGTCTTTATCACCTTGCAGCATTATCTCATTATTTAATTCGTAGTATCGCAAACCATCGACATCCTCTCGTTAAAAATTAGCACATCTTCATCTGTACCTGCCAGCTCGAATTTCTGCAGTAGAGGTACACCATATTCCTGTGCTATTAAGTCGCCAGCTTTACCGTAATTAACTCCCCAGTTACGATTACCACTAACGGCTACAGCACGCATTAAATGTCCGTTATTTCGCAGCCATTTCTTGACCTCTATTGGTACTTCACCAAAGCCAAATGTATAAGTAATTAATACATAAGGCTCTGATGCGTTTTCTTCACGAATGCACTTCGCTTCAATATTTAGCTTTTCAACAAACCGCTGTACATTTCCAGTCAGACTCGCGTAATAAATTAGCATTTATCGTCGCCCTTACTCTTGTTAGCCCCTACAAATGCAACACCTAAAATTGCAGTGATTAGTGTTAACAATCCGAAGACTTTTGGCAGGTCATCTTCTCTTACATTAGTTAATCCTAGTGCATTGAACGCTTGTACAACGTAATCACCTGTAAAGGCCTCTAGCACATAACCGAACCCCATGCCGACTAATAGTGCCAGCAATGGCAATACTGCAAAAGAAATAATCAGAAGAAATACTATTAGAATAAATGCTAGAGTACTAGCAACAAATCCCATATTTTTACGTTTGTTTTGCGTCATTTAATCAATTACACCCTTTCGTTTTAAGTAAACAATGCCAACCGCGATTGAATCAGAAATATCTCCGCCTTTATTGTTGCGTAATTCGTCAATTCCGAAGTATTTCTTAACGGCTAACTCTACGTTTTCCTTCTTCATTCCGTCTTTTCCGGTAACTCCTGTAACTTCTCGTGCCCATTTCTTAACTGACGCAATATTGATTGGCTCTAGCTGGTAATCAGCGAGGCTAAACTCGATAACTCCCCGCGCTTTTGCAATCTGCTTAGTTGCGGTATTAAAGCGAACAATGCCGTCCTCAATTGGAATAACCGAGCCAATATCAGGATACTTTCCGAGAATTGCGAGAATCCCCGAATGTAACTCTCGTAATCGCTCTCCATCACTCAACTTTGCGTTAGTTTTAATTAAACCGTAACTAACTACTGTTGCTTTTCTTTCATGAACAGACAAGACCACCCACCCTGACTTTGTTAGCGAGGTATCTAGCGCAAGTATCATAATTAAACACCCTCTGCTAAATAGTTTCGTAGATTCGTATGTTCCTGTTTGCCTGCCATGTTAGACTTTGACATTGTTTTTTCAACTTCAACCAAACGCGTTAATTCAACGTCTGTTAAGACTTTTTTACAGTGAGATTTAAATGGACAAAAACCGCATTTTGAGGTCATCTCTACGTTCATTCCAGGTATCTCACCGTTATATACTAGCTCAGCTTGTCGTGATAGATCATCAAGCAATTCATTCTTCATTTCATCCGTAATATAGAAGTACATCGCTCGAAAGTCAGGTAAAGGTTTGCCGTTATGCCAAGTCTTACGTGTTTTAGGTACTGATTTACGTTCTTCATCTGAGAACCAAGACGGCTTATGCATCGACTCGTACACTACAAAGCCTTCGTTAATTCCGTACACAATCGCTTCTGCAGTTACTTGGCGTAAATGATCGGCTTGCGCTCCGTTATAATCGAGCTTTCCGTTCATTTCAACGACCCCAGAAGCCTTTGTTTTATATTCAAAGATGAAACGTCGCTCTGGATCATTTGCATAGTTTAGGATTCCATCCGGCTTAACTGTAATAGCAAATTTAACACCATTATGCTCAATCACTTGACGTACTTGCATAGCATCCTCCATCGCATAATCGCCATCGGATGTTATTGCAAAAGTAAATAATGCATCATTTCCTAGTCGCTTTTCCATGTGTGCAATGTCTAATTGTAAGTATTCGATAACTGCGCTACCTACACGGCGTTGACGTCCTCTAAATGGAATGTCTGGTGTCTTTTCTACTTTAACTTTCGCATTTTTAAAGAAGATTTCACGATCGCATTTGTTCGTTCCTGACGCGCCGAACGTTACAAGCCCGTCATTTGGATACGGAGTAAAATTGATATGCCGTAAACGCTGCTCGTAAAAATTCCGAGCTATTTTGTTATCGTGAAAACTAGATGTTGGAGACGCATAATAAATGTCAAATTGCGATTGAAATAGCTGTGCTAACTCTGCGCCTTCTTCGTATTTATCCATTAAAAACTGCTTATTGTTGTCGCCATATAAAGCTGTAAGTGCCTCATTGTTCAAATTATCGACTCTCCCTTGCTTGTTTTACTGCATCAAATACCTCCGTAATGTTACATATACCGTTAATTCGCGCCATTTCAATACCGTTTCGTTCAAATATAAGAACTGGAACACTCGTAATTTTATATTTATCGACTAGTTCTGTTTCTTGAGTAATATCATGCTCGATTACTGTTGCGCCAAGTGCTTCTAATTCCGTCATTTCTTCGGCTAGTGCATACCCTAATACTTGGCACGGTCGGCAATTGGGCTTTGATAGTTTCCTAATCTTAATTTGCGTTAATCCCACGTTAGTTCCTCCTTGTTATTAAACCATTCATTTACCGACATACCTTCCCCCCAGCGTAAGCTGATTTCAAGGTCGGTTTTATTCGGAACATTTAATTTAACCGTATTTAACATAACTGCTTCAAATTCTGCTACTTCTTCTCGTGTAATGGTATTTGGCACATATACGCCAATTTCATCATGGATACTAAACGCAGGGAACCAGTTACCTTTTCTCTTACACAGCTTGCTGACTTCGATCATAGTCTTTTTAGTTTGAATAGCAGCGCTGCCCTGTACGTAACTATTCTTAACTTGTCGTTCTGCTCGCGCCTTTTCCCGATAGTCTCTCGATCTAATCAACGGTACGCGACGTTTGCGATCAAATAACATGCGGATATATCCATGCTTTTTAGCATGATTTACTAACCCGTTCATGAAGTCACGAACACACGTATATTCTTCATAAAAATCGTCAATGAACGCCTGTGCTTCTTCTTTTGTAATACCTAGCTGCTTTCCGAGTGTGTATGGACCAGTGCCGTACATAACTGCAAGCATACCTGTTTTCATCATTTTTCGGTATTTCGAACCATCTCCACATTCTTCTGGCGGTTTCTTAAATAACTTTGACGCAGCCATTGTATATAAGTCTTGGCCTGTAGTATAAATTTCGGTTAAGTACGGTTCTCCACTGGCATGTGTTAATATCCGTGGCTCTTGTTGAGAAAAGTCTCCGCTAAGAATGACATAACCTGGTGGCGCAACAAACATCGTCTTGGCAACTGCGGGTAAATTTTGTAGGTTCGGTTCTCGGCTACTGAAACGCCCTGTATCTGTAGTGTCCTGATTAAATTCGCCATGTACCCGTCCATCTGACTGGACCTGGCGAGGCATACTGTCGAAGTAAGTGCCGAAAGTTTTTGACGCTGCACGATATTTTAATAACATAGCAACACCGTCATGATGATTAGCGAGTATTTGTAAAGCTGTTTTATCAGTTGAATAATACCCACTGTCACCACGTTTTAAGTCGGTTTTATTGAGATATTTATCGAGCTTCAGTTGATCGTATAAAAGAGACCTTAATTGCTGAGTACTGTTAAAGTTGAATTCATTATCTACCTCGAATGACTTTCGCATTTCAATATCAAGGCTATCTAACTTCTTTTTTTCTTCGGTCGCTAATTGTTCAACTCGTTTTTCGTCTAAATACAATCCTGCTCGTTCCATATCAACCACAACAGAAATTAACGGATTTTCCACTGCCATGTAATACTCATATAACTGCGTTCTCTCTAAATGGTGACGTTGAAAGTCTCGAAGTTTAATTGTAATGTCCCCATCTTTAGCTGCGTAGGCAAGTGCTAAATCCATTGGTACCTGATGAAAGCCTAGTTTACCGAACAATTGACTGTATTTTAACGAAGGTATTCTTAGATATTTCGTTGCCAAGTCTTTTAGTGCCTTACTTTCCTCGTTTTCATTTAGAACATGACAGGCTACTTGTGTATCAAATACGAGTCCTTGTAAATCAACGCCCTCATTTCGCAACATGTGAATATCAAACTTTGCGTTGTGCGCGATTTTACCGAGTGATTCATTTTCATAATAAGGCTTTAATTTCTGTATGACGTAATCATGGTCAAGTTGTTGAAAATCTGTCTCATGTTTAGTCGGTATATAAACATGAATGTTTGCTTTAACTGCTGAAATTACTTGCCCTACAATAAAGTCTTTGTAAACGTCTGTGCCAGTTGTCTCTACGTCAAAACATATTTCCATTTCATTATCCAACAGCTTGCATAATTCATCTAATTGATCCGAAGTTGTAACTAACCAGTAATTATCTGGAGTTTGCTCAATCATTTCTTGTCTAATTTGATTGATTCTCTCCTGTTGTAATGTAGCATATAAGCGTAAAGCCTCCGCCTTGCTAAATCGTTTACCAGCACTGGATTCTTCACGACCAACTATTCCAGCAGCCATTGCTCCTTTTACTTCGTATAACTTGCGCAAATCAGCATTACTATTTTTCATAGATAGAATTCGAACCCATGCTTCTTCGATTGTTTCATTTGCGCTAGCCTTACGTTTACTTGCATCCTTTAATGCAGTCGAGGAGGACGTTTGTTTTGACATATTCAATTGAATTTTTAATTGCATCGTCATCATCTCTCCTTACGCATTTTCAGAGATTTTAAGAGGCAGATACCGCCATTTTTTTGATACATCGGCTGACTTACACCAATACTCACTTATAACACGATTTTCAGTTAAATAAACGTGTTCCCCAATTACACCGATAAATGAATCACAGTCCGTTAAGTCGTATACCTGACCACTGTTTTTTAAACCGCGAATTACGTAGTATAGGACGTCATCTTTTTCTCGTTGTTTAATCGTTTTAACTTGTATACGTTGCGTCTTACCAGCCTTTATTGCTAATAAGTCATGTGCTTCTGGTGTGGTGGTTTCATGAACCACCCAACCGTCAGCAATTAACGCAGCCATTGCTAGTAGTTCCGAATGTCTGCCGATGCTAGAAGTAGAAAGTCGGCTGTTTTTCTGCGTCATTTACGTCACTTCCTTGTACTAGAATGGCAATGGCTCATCGTCAGCATTTTCATTTCGCGTCGAAGATACGTTGTCATAACCTACTAAACTTACGTCAAAGCCTGCTTGTTTTAGTAATTCAATCATTTGTGCTTCATTTTGTTCGTACCAGATACCGTTAAATACAGTTTGGTCAAACTCTGTTGGTGCTTTATCGAAGTTAGCACGTTGTTTTTCTGTTAAATCTTCTAAATCGAGTGGCGATAACATAACACTTGTCGATGTGCCTGATCCAACTTTTTCGAGTTCAAATCCTTTTTTACCGAGCTTGCTCTCGTTTTTACTGATAACTGTTGCAATAGACTGTGCCTGCTTTTTAGATAGATCAACGATAATGTATTCGCCTTTATCTAGATCAAAGAACGCCATTGCAAATCGTTGTTTAGCACGATATTTACTTGCTTCTTGACCGTGTTCGTCGTTAAAATCTTTAGATTTATCCTTGTGGTACTTGTACGCTTTATCCCACGGAGTTAAGTTATCCGTAGGGAATCCGTTAGGCGTTTTGATAGAAGGTTCTTTCGCCACAAACGAATTCACTTGCTTGAAAATACCGTAGCTGTACGCCATTTGTACGGCTGCTTTGTCAATAACACGAACAATGAACTTACTGCCAGATTTTATCGAAGTAAATTCTCGGTTATTACTTGATTCGTTGTTAGAGTTTAATGCTGCCAAAGCGTCTGCACCTGTTGTAAAGTTTGTCATTAAAGCATCGTCCCCTTTTCATTGGTTTTAGTTTTTTTGAACAGTGAATGTCACCGTCCGTTAATGTACCGAAGGCAGTAAAGGAAAGGAAGGAGGGCGAATATTCCTTCGATACATTAACGAACGGGCAGACGCTAGCTGCCTGCCAAACTTTTAACGTTACACTAGCGTTAATTTCACATAAGTTTAATGACTTTTAAAAAGTCAATGTTATCTGCATCATCCTCGTATTTTGGCAGACATCCGTGATAGTCAAAATACGTTTGTGAAATATATGCAGAATTATTAAAACGAGTAATATTTACCTGAGAAATATCCTCACATTCGGCGTAGAATAGTACCATTTTCGCTCACTCTCCATAGGTTTTTAAGCATTTCGTGTTTAAAAATAACGAACTCATGCTATAATTCCTTTAAAGGCGGTTGACTATAGGCAATAAAATTAATAATTGCATAAATACCGCCATCGTTTAATTAACTTTTAAAAGGAATACATACGACGTAATTAAACACGCCTGTATGTCGCTTGGTTAAGCGTGACTGACACTTCCGTTTCTGAGGCGTGTGTCCGTCAAGATTACTACAATTTGATAGTCATGCGTGTTTGATTAAGAGGTTGTTTGCAACACACTCTTTTTCTAAACGACCCTGACACTTCGTTCTATAACGTTGGACCCAAATACGGAGACTGCGAGAATTGCCTCCAAAACGGAGCGCCAACTCCTTGGCAATATCGCTGTCAGATTTTTTGTCAATCCAAGCGTTGAGAACAAATTTTTCCAAGTCCGTAGCCGCCAAGCTGCGGATTTTTTCGTTTAATGAGGATTTTTCTATCACCGACTCCTCGACGCCCGCCAAAGCATCTCTCGGTTCAAACTTTAACGATTCGCCAAAATCGTTTTTACTTACTATCGAGTCAAATGACACTGCATTTTGTTTTCTGTACTGATTCATTGCCAGTTTTATTTCTCTGTTAACCAACCGACATGCGTGTCTATATCCACTCTTTCCAGTCGCATAGTATGCTGCTAATTGTGAGTAGATACGCCTTTCCAACTTGCAAGTATTGGTTATTATATGTGAAATCTCACTAACCTTCTGTTGGACATATGTCATAATAGATCTATCTCGATATACAATTGTTAGTTCTTGCATTTTGTTCCTCCTTGTACTCTTACCTTATACTATATAAAGCACACTAACGCACCCTTGTTTGCAACAATTACTGGGATATTTTTTAAATAAATTACTAAAATGTGAATCTAAGTTATTATTGGAAACGTATCCATGCACGTATTAGATAAATTGTGTACGTACTTACCTGTCTCTATTGACCAAATAGTTGAACATGTAGATGATTGATTATATTGGCACTGTCAGCTAAGGCATGTAAGGCATTATCTCCTTTCGCTAGTAAAAGATCGTTTGCATCTTTAAACGGACAATTACGCCACTGTATGACGGCTAAGTCACGCCCTTTTAACGCTTGTACAATCTGCTCGTTAAATCTAAATCCAGCCTTATCGTTATCTCCCGCAACTACTAACCTTTTAAACGGAAGTCTACGAATTATATCAACTTGTTGTTTTGTAAATGATACACCTCCGATTGCGACAGCATTATATCCTGCGACACGCCACGACAAAGCGTCTATTTCCGCCTCGCAAATAATTAAATCATCATATGATTGATTATATAAATCTGCACCAAAAACAAGCTCCCGAATAGGTTTTGCATTACGTTCGTAGAAAAATGTTTTACCCTTTGTAGCGCGATATTTTACGTTGGACAACTGCCCGTCAGGTGAGTACCAGGGAATGGCAACAAAGCCGTAATGACTGGACTTCCCAACCTTTGCCTCAATCTGTACTTCTAACGAAATTCCGCGATTGGTTAAATATGGGGATTGTTGTATCTCAATGATGTCACGTTGCAGGTTTCTTTTAAATGGTTCTAAATTGAATCTCGGTAAAACGATCCTTACATCACCATCTATCGAAAATTCGCCAGATTTCAATATAAGATAATCTTGCGTTTCCTCATACGTTTCATTACGTAGGAAGGAAAGTAACTTAACTATACCACCTGACTTCCATTCGTCATCATAAGCACCTGAATCGCCCCATGATCCAGCCGGATACTCTCCATTTTCTTCTAGCAAGACAAAGAAAGAAGGTGAACGATCATATCGAAATGGTGACGCTGCTATAAGCTTATTGCTCGTCCATTTTGCACGATGCCATTCGAATTCTTCTAATTCAGCTCGTATGTCTATTCGAACATCGTGCCCACGTATTTTTATGTTTACCAATATCGACCACTCCTTTATATTAGCATAGCGTTAACCCCTAATTTGCTAAAAAAATCTACAAATTCCATTCTTGAGCGCTAAGTGCGCAAAGACTTTTTCTAAATTTCCCTTTCGGTACAACGAAGAACCTAAACTATCCACTTTTTCCAAATTAGAAGTCAAACTGCGCAACTGATGCCTCACCAACTTCAATTTCTCTTACCACTCCAACTTGCGGAACATACAAAATCTCAACTACTTCTCCCTCACCACCATTACGTCCTTTATTAATTCCTACAAGCCCTCGACCTTGCTTGTAATCTGTGTCTATTGCGACTAACATAGATGCGTCTTCAAGCAAAGCCTTCGTTTTCTTAACACCTTCACGTTCTGGTAGTGCAAGTTCACGAACACCATCTTCGTCCTTGTTCTCCTTACCTTCTTCTGCTTGCGTAATCGCCAACGTTACTACTTGCAAAGTCCCTGTAAGTCTACGCAATTTCTTCGATGTATCTGCTGCATCTCCACCAGCAGTCTTTGATGTGTTTTTTTCGTAGTCTAAATAATAAAATGGATCAATAACGACGACATCTGCCTTCGTTTGTAAAATGTCCGACTCTAACTGTTTTAGCGATCGATTGCTAAAATCGTCATCATCAACTCCTCGTACAATAAGGTTGCCAGGAATCTCGTCATTTAACGTATCTAAAAATGCACGAAATGCAATTTCGAACTCATACGCCATATTGCCATTACGAACATCATTTGCGTTAAAACCACCGGATAAATCAAGTCCTGCAACATTTACTTGTGTTAACCCTTTACGTCCCGATAACGCGACATACAATCGTACAAGTACCTCAAACCATGGCATCTCCATCGACCATATGAGTACATTAGCGCCTTGTATCGCCATATTTAGCGCTTCTTCAATCGAAGTGATTACCGATTTACCACGTCCTGACTTCGCATAGAATACGTACATGTTTCCACTGACATATTCGCCAATGTTCGAAAAGTTCGATTTCCAAGTTTTAAACGATTCCCCATTTTTACGACGGTCAAATTCATCAAGGAATTTTGAAGTATCATTTTTGACATCCGTACCAACTTTTTCACGAACGTTTGTTCTGTATTTTATATTATCAAACTTTTCCATGAGCTTGTCAATGAGCGTATGGACATCATTTTTGTATTCGTCAAATAACGGTTGAATATCGTTTTGTACAACATCCACAAACTCTACTCGTCCAGCGTCATTTAACAAACGACGCGTCAACCATTCGTAGCTATCACTCACTTGTGGTACATAAAAGAAATCGGGTACTTGTTCGACTACCGTAGCGTATGATGGTGATTCTCCTCTATTTTGTTCGGCATAATTGCGAATAAATTCGTAGGCTTTGCGGTCAGCTTCGACTTTAAAATGCCCTGCAGTAATATTGTGTCGCGTAAGTGCTTGTACATCATTGTCATCAAGTATTTTTGATAATAATAGCGTTCCATTGTTACTCACGTAGAGTCCCACCTCCTGTAAATAAGTCTAAATCGTAATTTATATGCTTATATTAAATAAAGCACCTGACTTATTCTTTACTCTTATTTTTCCGATATTCTGTAAAATTTATATATTGATCTGCAAAAATTAATGCAATAGCTATCACGATAAATATTATCTCGACAGCAGTTCTAATATGCGTTAAAATGGCGTCAAACCTCCTCTGCTGTAGCCTGACTCCAAAATTGTGCGACTATGTGCTGGCTATCCTAAAATTTGTCCTCTATCCCGTTTATGGTATAATAAACGCTAACTACATACATGGTATTTACCGTCTGGTAATACCGTCTTTACTCGATTCTTTCCGTTCGAATGTATAATTTAAGTATACTGAACGAACTGGACAATATTTGTCCATAAACCAAAATTTATTTAAAAGTATATAGATTTACATCCCAATTTTACCGTCTACCACGCTTGGATCCACCCTCAAATGCGATTACAGCACATTGATCCCGAACTCTATCTGCCAATCGCGCATCGAAAACGGAAGCTAACTCATTAATAGGAACATTACTTGTGTATACTGTTGGCTTATCCGAAGTTGTTCTTGCGTTAATAATCGCATGTACTAATGATCTAAAACTTTCAGTTGAACCGCGCAAACCTATATCATCACAAACTAAGAAATCTACACTTGATGCTCGCTTGATGATGGATTTAATTTCGTTTAATCCGTTCTCGTCATTTGTCATAGTTGCAAGATTATACTTTGTCTGCATTTCGTTAATGTCTAAAAATAGTGCTGGTTGTTGAATTGGTTGAACTCCGTGTTTCAATGCTCCCAAATAAGTTGTAATGATATATTCGTTCATGGCAACTACGGCAGTAGTTGTTTTACCAGTTCCCGGAGACTCACTGTAAAGATACAAGGACTTAATGCGATTGTTTCCTGCGTCGAATATACGTTGATAAGTCGCAATATATTTCTCCAATAAATCGTACGCCTTTGACTGTGTATCTCGTGCAGGTGAGTTTTTTAATGTCAAATCTCTATAACTAGAAGGTGCGCCTGCTGATGCAATGCGTCCGCCTTTTCCGTTTAAGCCAGTGAGGCTGATTTTATGTGGGCATGTTGGCGGACATGATGAACAACCATTGCGATTGCGTTCGTTAAGTATGCAATTTTGAACTATAGCCATTCTGCCACTTCCTTATACTCTTCTTTCGCTTGTTCTGTCGCTTCTTTCCGTTTTTCAATCAATTCTGCCTGTTGCAACAATCGTGTCATATACGTCACCATGAACCAGAATGTCAATCCAGGATATTGTTGCGTAGGTTTATAGTGCATGAAACATGCATCAATAAACGCTTTTACCGTCTCTTTACGATACAGACCTGTCTTACGAGCTGTTCCGATGTATTTTGTAATTAAATTACGTTCGGCTACTACACCACCTGCGCAGGTATATTGAATTCCATAGTATCTAACGTGTTGATCGCGTAAGTAGGCTTGAAAATGCGCGCTATTCCATCTGTCTATTGACATTTCCGTATAATGATTAGACTTTTTAGTTTTCAATTTTCTTCGCTCCTTAAAAGAATAAAGGGTAATTATTACACTACCCCCTATTTATTTTGCGTTAAATCAGGGTTTAAAAAGCGTTTTTTAATCAAATACACCTGATATTAAATAAATCTTATTATCAATGTTTGCATTTAGTCTTTTCATTTGGACTTTTAAAATAATACTTTCTTTAGCTTCCTTTGTTTCATAGTAAAATTCATCTTCTACAATTCCTTGTCTAACAGTTTCAGTACCTGTTGGTGTAAGAGCTACAAACTCCTCTTGTTCATTCTTTGATGTCATAGATAACTCTGCATTAAGAATAAGGTTTTCATCACGTTGAATCCAAAATAATACTCCTTTAGCTATTCCTTTGGGTGGCTCAATTTTATAGCGTGCAACAGACTCTAAAACAGGTGTATTAATCTCATTCTTATTTAGCGTAACTTTCTTCTTCGTTTTTGCTCCGTAATTGTCAATGACTTCAATCAGTATTTGATTTTCGCCAACTCGTAAATGTTCCAACAAGACTTCAAATTTCCATTCTCCGCCTGTACCACTATAAATCTCAACTGCTTTAGCGCTGTTAATTTGGTAATTTACTGTAACTGTTGAATTTGCATCTTGATCATAGGCAGTACCACTAATTGTGAATTTATCAGTATCAATGGATCCACTAGGTACAACAGTATCTACAGACAATAACGGAGCTCGGTTAGGTACAACATAGAATGATTTTTCAACGACTGATGACGATACGTTTTCGCTGTCTACAGCCCACACTTTTAATTTGTGCGCTACACCATCAGCTAGATTACCTGTAATAGCTATATCACCATCGTAAAGTTTTCCGGCTTTGAATTTAAGCTGTTTTGATAATGATATTTGCGTTTGACTGACATTTGTCGCTAAAACTTTTCGTGAATCGCTGTTGATCTGATAATACACTGTAACTGATTGGTCTTTATCTTGATCATAGGCATCTCCGTTAATATTCATTACATCATTTTCGTATAGTGTCTGCTTGTCCGTTGGAGATACAACAGCAATAGACGGCGCACTATTCTGTGTATATGTCCCTGTATATTCGATACTAGTATTAGTTAATTGATAAACCAAAGCCGGAATTGTACCGAAATTACCACTATAAGAGTTATCTTGTAAAACTGATGGTAACGTTGCTTCACCGCTAGTTCTGCTTGTCACTGCCGGCACATTATACCACGCACCGTTAATAACGTAACGCGCTATAATATTGTTGACTGTAGTTGATATTGATGGGTTTATTCCTGCGTATACAACAGCTACTTTACCGGAACTATCGACTGAAAGGGATGGGTTAAACCAACTGTAGTCATAACCTGTTACACCTTCAGGAGTTCTCCAAGTAGCGCCCCCATCTAATGACTTACAGTAAACTATACTGTACTTACTACCTTCCCCCTTACTTTGCCACGCTACATGAATATTGCCGTTTTTGTCGATGACTGCCGACGGATTAAGTTGTTGAAAACTGCCTCCGCTATAGATTTTGCTTTCTTGCCATGAACCATTTTCGTATCTCTTAGCTATTATGTTGTAAATAGAACCATCGTACTGCTGATAAATGATAACAGGAACGGTGTCTTTTCTACCCACTATCGTAGGTGTTGAGTTGTGTGTACTGGAAACATTAAAGCTTGTTGCATTAACAACAGGTTCCCAGGAAACACCGCCGTTAGTACTCCTAGCATAACGAATATTCCATGCATTTGGGTATGTTGATGTTACGCACGACCACGCCGCGTGCAAAAATCCGGACGTCGGATCAAATGCTAAAGACATAGTTGCTACTGATGTTGGTGAATCAAGTGTTGTCTCAGCGGCGAACGAAAAAATACTACCATTTCTCACTAATTTTCTAAAACGAATAGAGTTACCATACGAGTACATAAACCCAACCTCATTAGCATTTATAACCGTTATAACTACATCTGTAGTATCTACACCAGCTAAACCAAGTTGAGTAGCATACGTCCATGATGATCCTTCGTTTTGCGATATATATACTTTAATATAATCGACGTTTCTAATGACCGTCATTAATGTTCCGTCTGATACTCTGACTAACTTACGCCCCCCGTTGCCGTTTACGCTATACGGTTGATTAATAACTTGTCCAGGAAGTACTGGTCCAACTGCTGCACCTTTAACATACCAATAGCCATCGCTCTGTCGTCCGTTTGCCGGGTATGTTCCTTCTTCTACAGCGATATTACTTTGTACTAACGAACCTTTGGAGTACGATGTATTAGTACCTGTTTGAACATACGTTGATTTACCTGTTGTTTTTTTGACTTTTGAACCTAGGGTAGCTGTAGATCGATATACGTCTCTGCCTCCACCACTATATAGAGTACCGGTTGGGCCATTTACTGAATCATAATTTACATAAGAACCTGACAATTGAACGTAACCTTCACTATCTAAGTAATATGAAGTGTTTCCCGCATATGTTCCATCATACGCTTCTTGTTCAGCCCCCCATACAACCTGCCAATTATAAATTGGTGTCTCGTCTTTTATTGATGTAAACTTGTCATAATAATATAAAGCCATCCTTATACTACCTCCCCTAATTCAACATTTAATATTTTGATGTGTATTGTATTATTAATTTCTATGCTGCTCCTTCTTTTATTAATCTATTACACCTGATATTAAATGAATCTTATTATTAACAGTCTCATCTGGTCTTGTCATTTGGATTTTTAAAATAATATTTTCTTTAGCTTCACCGGTCTCATAGTAGAATTCGTCTTCCACTATACCTTGTTTAAGCGCCACTGTATTTATTGAGGTAAGTTCTACAAACTCCTCTGGTTCACTCTGTTCTGTCATGGATATTTCTGTATTCATAGTAAGCTTTTCATCACGTTGAATCCAGAATAGGACACCTTTAGCAGTTCCCTGTGGCGGTTCAATTTTATAGCGAGCAACTGATTTTAAGACAGGCTTATTATTCTCAGTTTTTCTGAGTTTAATAGTTTTACTAGTTTTAGCACCGTAGTTGTCAACAATTTCAACTACAATCGTATTTTCACCAACCAAAAGTTGCGTTAGAAAAACGTCAAATCTCCACGATCCACCTGTACCATTGTAAATTTCGACTGCATTACCTGCATTGATTCTATAGGCTACCTTTACGGAGGAATTCGCATCTTGATCCGATGCAGTTCCACTTATTTTAAATTTATCAGTGTTGATTGTTCCGCTTGGTATGACTTCATCAATTGTTAGTAGAGGTGCTCTGTTAGGTACGACATAAAATGATCGTTCGACGATTGTAGAAGAAGCTTTTTCACTGTCCTCTGCCCACACTTTCAATGCATGAGCTACACCTTCAGCGAGAGTTCCTGTAATGGCCGATTCGCCATCGTAAAGTTTGCCAGCTTTAAATTTAAGTTGCTTAGATAACATTATTTGCGTTTGACTAATATTTGTTGTTAAGACCTTCTTGGAGTCGCTATTGATTTGATAATAAGATGTAACTGACTGATCTTTGTCAGCGTCGTATGCATCGCCTGAAATATTGAACGTGTCATTTTCGTAAAGCGTTTGATTGTCGCTAGGCGATAAAACGGCGATTGACGGTGGGTTATTTTTGACGATGGCACCCGCCAACAATACCCCTTTATCCGATGTTTCATGAATGTAAGGAGGTGGCGAACCTGTATTTCTACCAAACGAAAGACGGAATTCTGGGTCGTGTAGTAACTGAGGGTATTGGCTGTCCGTATTTACTAGCGTTGATGATTCCCATGATAACCCCCTGTCTTTGGACATAAAGGCGTAAACATTACTAGTTGCTGGACTAAAACCCATAGCCCATAGATTGCCGTTTGTTTTATCGTAAGTTATCGTGGCACTTGTACATTTGTTATCATTTAAAAAATTTCCTGTAGGTTCTTGCCATGCAGTACCGCTATCAGACCACAGTGTCGTTAATTGCGCAACACCATTAGTAGTCGTCGTTTTTAGATAAATCAAGTGAAAACGGTCATTACTATCCATAATTAGTTTAGGCGCTGTAGCTAGTTGTACGCTAGCAGACACCGGGTACGCATTATTAAATGTTGCGCTATTGTTTGTACTGTATAGGATGCCAATGGAGAACACACTACCTTGTACAATGCTATAGGCTATCCAGATTTTGTTTCCTTTTGCCACAATAGATGGCGCGTAATTGTCCTTATTTAACTCTGTAGAGTTTGTAAGCATCTTGGCATTAGTCCACGCGTTTCCTTGAGCGGCAACACAATTCATGTATCTAATATTATAATTTGATGGGTAGATACTAGTTCTCACACTAAACGCTAAGTGTAGGATGCCTGTTGACTTGTCATAGAACATACTTGCACCAGCGCCGTTTTGTGAAATCGCATCTGTTGCAAGGATTGCGCCCGTTACCGTCAATGTGTGAGTTTCTAAGTTATACAAGTAATACAATAACTGAGCGTCTTTTTGTACTATCCATGCCACGCTATTACCTACGGCGCATATGGTAGTGTCTTTCACACCTCCAATACCTAGCATGTACCCTTGTTCCCATGTTACGCCGTTATCTTTTGATACGAATAACGCTGTATTAGTATCTTTTATATACGGCGCAGCAACTAGCCACCCATTGTCAAGGTATACAAATTTTGCATTCGCAGTAGGTCGTAATAATGACGTAATAATAGGTGTTACCGTCCCTGGTGGCGTCGGTCCCACGGCTCCCTTTTTAACGTACCAGTAGCCGTCAGTATGGCGCCCATCTGCTGGGTACGTGCCATCTTCTGCTGCTATGTTCGCCTGTACGAGTGCGCCTTTTGAGTAGGTTGTCTTGATAACAACAGGCGTTAATTTATAAATAGTTACCGTGTAGAAGTGCCCTGGGTTCTGCTCCTCGTAATCAGCGAACATATTAACCTTATATGTTCCGGCTCCGGGACCTGTAAATTGCATATAACAATATCTATGACCGTATGAACCGTAGTTAGTAGTGAACTCGTATAAAGTTTTAAACACCGTTTCTTTAAGGTCACGATTTACAATAGGTTTCTCCATTCCAATCTTACCTGTTTTATCAATGGAAATACCATTATACGCAGTAGTCGGGTTTATTACAGTACCAGCGCCCAAATTATCAGGAATTAGTGGATTAAGCATTTGTACTACATCGACATTACTTATTGCTATTCTGGTTCCTGGAATAGCTACACTCTCGTAATAGTCGTATGTCTCATTTTTAATCGATGTAAACTTGTCATAATAATACTGTGCCATTTTTAAACCACCTCTACTAATTCAACATTAAATGTTTGCCAATCACCGACAATTAGATCATTATCATATGGCAAACCCATAAATTTAGAATCGTCTGTATAGCGTTGTACTAACGAACAGCTTTCACATTTAAAAACATAATCGCCATCTTGTATTGAAAAACTGAATACGTGGTTACAACATGTTTGCTGGTTAAGTAATTGATTACGTTTCATAGCAACCTCCTTCTTTTATTTGCGATATACTTTTTAGATTAAGATATTCAAAGATTATATTGATATGGAGCAATAGCGACATAGAGGATTTATGCGAATGCATAAAGACTCGTTAATATTTTAAAGATATTAGTTTAGTTAAAAAGAAAGTAGTATAGTTCGTGTATCTAGCTTGACGCCCCTGAGGCATATTCCATCTGACACCCCTATCATCTTTTATCGAGTAAATAATAGACGTTTGTTGTCTGTTTCCCTTGCCCAAAAACTCGTTTTTCTCTCCGAATATAGCCTACAGATTCTAGAGATTTTAACGCCCTAAATACACTATTACGACCAACACCAACTATTTCAGCAAGTTTCTGTGCGCTTGGGTATGCTTGTTTACTATTGTTGTCCGTAAATAGACTAAGCGCTATGTATACCATTTTATCTCGATGTGTTAACGATTTATCGAGTGCTAGTGATTGTGGTATCATAACGAATTTAGTTGTCTGATAATCGATTATTTGCATTTGATGACCTCCTTACCTCTAGTAGCACACTAGCAGTACGTCATATGCAACAAATTTTCTTAATTAATTACAATTAATCCAAAATACCTACGTACTTTGTCGTAAAATATACATATAACAGGTAAATATATCAAGTGGAGGTAGTTGTATGAACGAGAAGAAGCCGTGGTATACAAAAAAGAAGGTTTGGAAATGGATCGGTATAGTTTTCTTAGCATTGTTTATCATCGGTAAAGTTTCTGAGATTACAGGATATAGCGATAAGTTAGAGGCTCAAAAGGCGGAGGAAAAAGCTGAAGTTCAAGCTGAAAAGGATGCCAAACAGAAGAAAATAGAGGCTGAATTAGCTAAAGAAAAAGAGAAAGAGCAGGCTAAACAAAAGGCTGAAGCCGAGAAAAAGGCTGCTGAAGAAAAAGCAGAGAAAGAACGTCTTGCTAATCGAACAATTGACGAGAAAGTAAAAGACGCGGTTATTGCTGTTGTAGGAAAAGAAAATTACCGAAGCCATAAATTTGAAGATAATACACTTTGGATACAAGTAACATTGCAAGATAATTTTACACAAAACATGATGCTTAAGGGTACTTATATGGACATGCTAGATATTGCTGAAAAAGTACGTGAAGAATCTTTACTCAATGGCGCAAATGATGTCGATGTGTCTTACTATACAGAACTAACAGATGCATACGGTAAAACATCAGATGGAGTAGTTGTTGAAATCGGCATGAATAAAGACACGCTTGATAAAATCAACTTTGAAAACGTATTACACAAAAATGTACCGACTATTGCGAATTACTATTGGGAGCACCCTTTGTTCAAGCAATAATTAAGAAATTGACGTTATATTGACAATACAATATATAGAGAATATGAACCAGGCGCCAATCAAGGCGTCTTTTTTTATTTTTAAAGCCCTAGTTCACTGATTTTTAAATTTATCCTAAGAAACCATAATAATCATAACGAAGTTGTCTATTATAAATACCGCGAGTTGTCTTTTTTATTGCACTGTAAAGAACCGCAGGTAGTGACTTCACTTTTCCACGCTTAAATGCATTTATTACGCTCAAAATAGTTTCACGGAATGTATCTTCGTGGTCCTCAATCTGAATATCACGATCAACAGATGCTTTTGCTTTATAAATTACACCAACCATTTCATACAATTCCTCTGCATCAAAGAAAGGAGCTAATACGTATTTTAATGTTTCTGGTAATTTACTTACTAGCCCATTTTTAATGAGCGCAGCGTTTTCTCCTGTATCATATGTATTATTTAAATCTTTTTTAGGAGTTTGATTAAGAGTATTAGTATGACACTCGGTATGACATTGCATATTATCCGACACGACTTCAATTACTTGTCCGAATGCTTCTCGCGCTGAAATTTGTGTTAAGAAAACAATCGCATTTGACGATTGGCGTTTATCACCGTTAGCACGATCCAATTGATATTGAGCGATAATTCCCATTGATCCTAACGTGTTGCAAATACGTACTACCTGGCGAGTACTTAATCCGACCATTTTTGCGATAGATGACTTCGCCAAATAACATACTCCGTAAAATTTAGATGCATAGCGATGTAAAACGTCTAGTACGTTAAGCATTGATGTCGTCATAAATTCTCCGAATTGCAGGCGGATTGCTTTTGTATTAGCGTTCAGTTGTTCGATAGATTCAAAAGGTTGTAACATTCTATAAGTTTTTTCTGTGTTTAACAGTTTCATTACAGTTTGCCTCCTATATGGAAACAGAAAAAAGCGTTACATCGCATAAATACTAGCGACATAACGCTTTTTTCGTTGACGAAACCGAATAAACAAGATATAATTAGCATATCTTATATATAACGATTAAGTCGGCAAGTGTTAGTCGCGAGTCTGGTTCGCGGTTGACGGTTATAAAGTGTTGGTAGCACTTTATAACAGCCGGCTTTTTCTTTTTCCGTGCGTTTATTTGTTACCACAACTTTACACTGTAAAAAACGGAAATGCAAGAACAAACTTCATCTATTCCCTACGCGCAACTCTAAAAAATGAGTTGCGCTATTTTTATAAAATCATTAGAAATACGGTAAATCATACGTAATGAATTACGGTAATGAATATAGAAAGTATTGCATTACGGTAAATTCGTGATATAATTACGGTATAAAACAAATCGGAGGCGATTAAATGCAATTGTTTGCGTTAGATTTAGGAAACCGTCAAGTAAAATTAATGAGTGAAAAAGCTACAAAAGTCCTACCTAGTTACTTTGTAAATGCTGCAGAATACGGGAAGCGTGACGTGCTTGCGTTAGGTAAAAAAGAAAAGGAACAGACAACTAGCGATTATGTAACAGGTCGTGACGCAGATTTTACTTACGTTTGGGGAACGGGATTAGATATTAACCGCAAACGTGTTACGGATACATTGGACTTCAATAGACGATATGATACGTTAGAATTTAAGGTGTTAGCAGATTTAGCACTTACTGAATTAGCGCGTGACTTTAAAGAATCTACAAAGAGCGCTATTGACGTGGCAGTTGTAACTGGTGTACCTACAGACGATTACGATAATGACGAGACAATTAAGCACATTAGAAACGCTTTAATCGGCGTACATAGCGCCTCGATTGACGGGGTAGATCATTATGTTCATGTACGTTCTGTAGACGTTCTTATGCAGCCAGTAGGCACAGCTATAGACGCAATGGTTGACGCACTTGGCAATATTAAAGAAGATAACGATATTGAGGACGGATATATTGGAGTAGTCGATGTCGGAGGTGGTACGGTTATCATCAACGCTTTCGATAAGATGAATCTTGATACAAAGCACCGTGTACAAATGGAGGACGGATCATATTCATTATTCACAGAGATCCGCAATCGAATCATTGATAAAGGCTACAAAATTTCTGAACACGAAGTTGAGCAAATTGTCCGTGATGGTAACGATAAGGAAGTATATACGTGGTCGCCAAACGGTCGTGAAACGCTTGATTTTACAGATATGGTTATGAAAGAGCGTAAATTATACACTCGTAACATTGCTCAATCTGTGAAATCAACGTTTAAAGCGATGTCTAGTATGCGTAAAATATACGTAACTGGAGGTACTGCAAATCTTCTTATTAAAGATGAATTTACACGAGTAGTCAAAATTGCACATTTTGTAAACGACAGTGAAACGGCAAACGTGCGCGGGTATTATAAATACGGATTAATAAATGAGGTGACTGCTGTTGACGAAGCTACGAATTGAGGTCGTACTAACGGAAGCAGATGCGGATATAATCGAATTTATACAAAGTAGTAGTGTGCCTCGCGCTACTCAATTTAAGCTGGCAATGCGCGAAAAGATGCAACGCCGTGAAGAGGAAAAGTTTGATACTAGAGTTAAACGATTGCTGGACGAAGTACTAGCGCAACGAGGCGTAAGTAATCCGGTAATTAATGAAGTGAAACCGTCAAAGAGACTTGGATTCGGCGGAAAAAGACTTTATGACGATGAAGGCGACAGAAAATAAACAAAAGAAAAAACCGAGTGGACAATTGCGACGTCTACTCGGTCTTTTTCTTTTTCTTCGTCTTTTTAGGTGCAGTAGGCAATCCATATTTCTCCGTTTGCTTACGAACGCCTTCCGCAAATTTGTCCAACTTTGCTTTATTGTACATCGATATTCCACCTCCCTCTATCTTCAGTATGAGCAAATAAGTCCGCGACTAAACATAGCAGGACAACTTCAATATTGTACTAGGACAACCTCGATATCTCATACGCTATATAAAATAAGCCCGCGACTTTACTAATGTGTCGCAGACTTAAATCGGCTTTGGGAGGCGAGAAAGATTCAAAAGGGGAGCACTAGAAAGGTTCGGTCCGATAAGAAACGTGAGGTAAGACCTGTCATCAAACTAGAACTCAAAGACGCAATTTATCGCTTGTCCTACATCACGTATACTCCGGTCAAAGACGTCTGTGAGCAGTTGTGCATTTATGTTGTTTACGATAAGAGGATCATCGAACATTTATCGCAATTCTTTAAACGTGATGTACGCATGTCCAATACGTTATATTTCGGAAATGCTACGAATAAGATCATTAGCAAACGAGAACGAGGCGATAATCAGCGTGTGTCGGTGAGGTTTACACAAGGTGTGTACGATTCGATTGCGGTACTTAGTTATGCGATGGATTGTACGCCATCTCGCACAGTTGCGATTTTACTGAATATCGCAATGAAAAATGTAGAGTATGTAAATCGTTATATGAAGGAATATTTAGATGGTCATTTGAGCGAGCAGCAAATGCGTGAATTACGAGGCGTATTAAAATACGTTAATCATACAAGTGATGCGCAACAATCATGGATGGCGTTACTAGGGACTATACTTGATGAGGTTAGTGCGCCTATGACGCGAGTTAAGGACGCAGTTAGCGAGTTCTTGTCGGGAATAAAAGATAAGGATAAATAAAAAAAAAGACCGCAAGGCAGCGATGCCCTACGGTCTTTTCTTCGTTATCTTTGCGAAATGATGATTTTCAATCCTTCGAAATCTCCGCCTGTCATAGTGCCAGTCTCGAATTTGTCGAGCCACGCTTTATCAATTTTCTTACTATCGACAGCTTGCTGCAGTAAATCGCGTACTGCCGTTTTCGTTTCTTTAATCGTAAATTGCATTATATCGTCATCCTTTCCAGTTGCATCATTTTTATCGTTTATTGCGTACTCAATCCGTTTCAAGAAGCTATTCCAACGGCACTCATCTAAAATACGATGTGGGCAGTACTTACCGTTCCAGTCTCGGTGCTTCTTTACTCGCTCAATGCCCCATCCGTATTTCTTTAGTAGGCTGGCGATATATTGAACGGCATTTTCTTCCGCAGCTACGTAACGAGCGCCCCCACTTTTGCTGTAGCAGATTTCAATGCCGATTGATTTACGATTGCCATTACCTTGACCATCTCCGCAATGCCAGGCGTTACGATTGAATGGAATGGCTTGAATAGCCTCCTTATCGTCAATGGCAACATGGTAGGATACTAGATTGTTGTTAGTTATCATGTATCTAGTTTCGTTTTCAGCTGATGCGTCGTTCGCCGTATTGTGCACCGTGATATATTGAGGCGTCATTGCGTAAGGCGACTTAATCGCATATTTAACTGACGCTAATAAGTTTTGTTTGAATACGTAGCTCATTTCGCCTCACCTGGCTTATTATACGACATAGCACGCTGGCTATCGCTAATTCCCTTCGTAGTTGGGTCAATCAATGCGTTATAAACCGATACCCCAATGAGCGATAGCACATACGGATTACTAAACGCATTAGCTAAGAGTTGCCATACGCTTCCCCACGTTGTTAAATCTGCGCCTGTGATTCCGTAGTAAGCGAATAGTGGAGCAAGTATGGCTAGTGTCACCGTAATCCAAAACTGCGGATTCTTCGCCCGTACTTTCAAATTTAATTGCGTCATAATTACGTCATCTCCTTCTGTTTTAGTGTGATAATAGTGCAATGATAGCGACTACTATCGATGCAGTCGAAAAAACTCCGCCGATGACTGTACCTATCAGCCATCTACGATTATTGTTCGTCTCTGTGCGCATGTCTTTGAGTGCATCTTCATGCAATTCTGCGAGCCGTAGTGCTTGATTGGCGGTCGCGTCAGCTTGATTGGCTGTTTCGCGCACAGTTCTAAAATCGTCTATCTTCGCTTCAATTCCGCCTAAACGCTGATAGATGTCGCGCACTAAGGAATCTTCCATACGTAGCCTCCTAGTGTTATTATGGTGTATATTTATCGCCTGTGATTTCTTTAAATTGTGCCGTCGTAATCTTGCCAGCTACAACGAAAATCTTTACGTTATCTTTCGTATAAAATCGTGGATAGTACGCTTTTGCTGCGTTTAAGTATACATCGTTATTCATTTTTTGCGCCTCCTAATATTTGTAGTAACAATTCCGCTTGTAACGATTCTATCGCATCTAAACGAATATCTTTTTCTATTAAAGAAAGCGTTAGAGACGCGTTTTCCTCCTCTAATCGCTCTACTCTTTCGCTAGATGTTTCGCCTTGACCGATTTTTTCTACTGCGCCCAATGATCCGTCTGATAGGCGTGGTCTACGTTCAATAGCCATTAAAGCACCCCCATAATTAATGTAATAGCGCTGTTTGCTTCAACATCCAATTTTTCCAATTCAAGTTGCAGGATAATAGAATCTTTCGCTTCATCAGATGCTAAGTAAAACTCATCTTCCACCTGACCGTTTTGTAGATTAGCTGTATTCGTCAGTGTCATAGGCTTAAACGATTCTTGTTCGCCTGATAGTGTCATACTTGCTGATATTTTTAACGTCAATTCAGCGTTATGTTGTACCCAAATGATAATCTCGGAAGCTGATCCAGTAGGAGGCGCTATTTTATAGCGAGCTGTTGATTTGTTAATGGGCACAACAACTTTATTTTTAAGGAGTTTTACCGTTTGAGTTGTTTTAGCACCGTAGCTGTCAACAGCTTCAACTGTTATAAGGTTTTCCCCAATGTTCAATGCGCCTAAAGAGACATTAAAGTCGAATGTTCCACTTGTGCCAGTTGCGATTTGAATGGAATTAGCACCGTTAATACGGTAGCTTACCGTCGTTTCGTTTTGGTCTTGATCCTCGAACGTTCCATCAATAACAAAGGTGTCCTTATCTATATTACCGGTTGTGGTAGGTGGATTAACTGTCAGCAATGGCACACGGTTAGGTACGACATAAAATGTTCGCACCACGTTCTCGGATGACGCATTTTCGGTATCAACAGCCCAAACTTTTAAAGTGTGTGCTACACCTTCTGTTAAATCGCTTGTAATTGCTGTCTCATCGTCATAAAGTTTTCCTGCTTTAAAAGTGAGCTTTTTGGATAACGATATTTCTGTTTTACTTAGATTAGTAGCTAATACTTTTCGTTGTTCACTGTTTATTTGATAGTAAACTGTAACCGATTGATCTGTATCAGTATCGGAAGCTGTACCTGTAATGTTTAATGTGTCATTTTCGTACAATGTCACGTTTTCAGACGGGCTGGTTAATATCACAGTAGGTGCATTATTGTATTTCATTGTATATTCTGCGGAAGTAGTCCAAGCAGAAGCATCTGACGAATCCTTAGCACATACCCTAAATTGAATATATGTCCCTGTAATATTGGTTGGTATTGTCCAAGATATTCCGTTAGTAGTAGTAGTACTTATAGTAGTCCAAGACTGGCCTCTATCCTTCGTGTACTGGAATTGATAATTTACTACATCTCCGTCTGGGTCACTTACTGTTCCGGCAGTTATTGATACTGCAACACCCGGCTTGAAAGTTCCAGTAGCTTGTAAACTTCCGGGCTTAGGAGGAGCAGTATTTAAATGAGTAATACGAGCATATCCACCTCCGGTATTTCCGTTTCCTGAAGTTCCATTAGGGAGAAGCATGTAGTTAGCTCCATTAACGGAGTTACCGGAAGTGACTCCCCCAATGTATCCGGAACCACCGCCACCTCCGGCATCATCATCATCACTATGGCTAGGGTAGTCGGTTCCGCCGCCGCCACCTCCGTAGTAGCCACCGCCACCGCCACCACCTCCTACGGAAGAAGTGCCCTGTCCTGAACGTCCTCCTTGTCCTAAAGAACCTGATTCTCCAGAAGAACCTCCGGAACCACCGGCTCCTCCTGAGCCAGAAGAACCTCCGGAACCACCCATTCTAGTAGAAGCAGCATCGGGAGCCTTTAATCCATCAATTCCTCCTCCGGCTCCTCCGGCATGTGCGTCACTATAGGAAATATATCTTCCAGCTCCACCGCCACCTCCGGCTACAAGGATACGGTTGGATAATGAAGTACCTCCTCTACGAAAATCTGTGGCTCCACCACCATATAATTCAGACTTATTAGCTGCTCCGCCACCATTATATCCGAACTGTCCACCTACATATATATACAGAACTTCTCCGGCAGTAAGATTTACTATACCTTCTGAGAATCCTCCCTTTCCTCCATAAGTACCTCCTTGCGCTCCCCATGCGTATAATTGGTATCGTCCAGTTGTGGGAACAGTAAAAGTTTGCACAGCATTTGTATTTCCAAAATTCCATGTTTGACCCATTTTTCATCCTCCTATACTAAGACAAGTAGAGTCTTTTCTTTCGTCGATTTCAAATCATACCTGTTCTTAATTTTCGCATACGTAACATTATAATACTGAGTCATCCTACACCACCTCAACTAAATCGACACTGTATGTTTGCCAGTCACCGACGCTCATCTCTGCATTAGTTGTATCAATCACAACATTACTACGAGCTACTTTAGCACCTTTTTTATATGCATTTTTAAGTTCCTGAACTTTAAGAGTATCTGTGCCTACCTCAGTAATAGTAACGTCTTCGCTGTTTTCATCATCAAAAATAGTGACTTGAGAAAGGGCTATAAATCCCTCTGTACTAGCGACTCTTAAAGTAGTTCTGCCTACAGCAACAGCTTCGATAATTTCTGTTGTTGTTTTGTCTAGTACCATTCTAGTAGCAGCACCATCAAAGGCATCAAAGAAACTACCTCCGTTACCAGGAGCACGACCGTCAATGTCAAGTTGAGCCTGCAATCGTTTAACTGTTGTCTCTAATTTGATAATATACTCGTATGCTCCGTAAACTCCGTCTTCTATATTGTTAGCACGTTTTTGATTAAAGCGTGTACCCTCTTGTATGATTTGTCCGGTCGTCACATCTTTGATTTGGTCGTACCAAACTGTCTTAATATACGGATTTACTTTACGTCCTAATGTAGTCATTGCATACCCTCCTTAATCTCAATTTTTATCGCAAATACAATTACTAATCCGTCTTTCCCTTTTTCAACAACTGTATTGTAAGTTTGTAGTTCACGCCCCATAGAATCCACAAGTTTTGCAGATGTAATTGATCCCGTTTCATTATCTAAGTAAACGAAATGTTTAATAGTGTCGCCCGTTTGTAACGTATTCAATAGTGAATACTCTCTTGATACGCCGCCAATTGTAACGACTGCTTTCGCTCCTAATCTCTTAATAGATTCCAATATTGCGCTTTTATATAACGCTTGTATCGCCATTAGTACACCCCCTGTGCTTCGAACTCTCCGCATATTAAATAAGGCACGTTAAAGTCGTATTCATCCGACTTACCACTAACTGAAAGGCCTATGCCAATACCGTTTGCATCGTCTGTTGTAAATTCTCCGCAAATAAGATACGGTACATCGAACGCATACTCTGAGCTTCTTAAAGTGATTAAGTCCTCTATTGTACCAGTAACGTCAAATTGCAGATGGGCAGGCTTATACGTTGCAATGTCGGTATTTAACTCCGTTAATGCAATTCCGTTTTGCAAAGGTATGTTAACGATAACAACGCCAGGCTCCGGTAACTCAGTTAATGTCGCGTCTTTATGCGGTACGTGAGAATTAATAATAGCCAACATATTAACGAATGTAGCTGGCGCAGCACCACGCAATTTCGCTAGTATCTGAGACCGCCTGGATTCGATGGAGCTATTCGGCTTTGGACTTACCGCCAATATGCGTTCCCACTCACGTAATCCCCAAGTTGCTGTGCTAGCGTTAAATTGTAGTAACAAGTCATCTATACTTGCATTTAGGCGCATAAACTCTGCATCTTCTACTTTTAATAGTTCGCTAGATTCGAGAAGCTCGTCGTAATATGAAGGTACGTAGTCAATTAATTTACGATCGTACTTCATTGATATTCACCGCCCCTAAAACAGCGACTTCTTCGTCAGAAATTTCGATATTTGCAATATCACCATTAACTGTAAGATTCTCGTAATCGACGATTTGTGGAATAGCTAAGAGAATGGCGGCGATTCGATTGTATCTGACTGTGGGGTCTTTAAACGCTAAAGGTTCTAAGTATTCGTTTAAAGCCTTTTCAATAGCCACCAGCACTTCGCTGATAGTCGCATCAATAGAGAGCGTTAAATCCACGTCAATATTAATTGATATTTCTGTAGCTCCTACGACAGTGACGCGAGCACCAACAGGACGTTCTTCTTCAATTTTTGTTATAGATTCGTCAATGACGGTTTGCGAAGGTGTTCGCTTATCGTCGCTAAGTAAAACGACTTTAACTGTGTTGGGACCGTTCCAAGTCGGGTAAACTCGTACCGCACCAACGCCAGATACTCCACGTGCCCATTGCTCGTAATGATAAACATTGCCTGACGTTGCAGGCTTGCGGACTTTATCGTAAACACGCTGTAATAAGGATTCGTCTGATTCTTTATCTACTCCGTTATCAAACGCTGATTCGTTTTTGACGGTAAGTACACCGGCAAGGTCGCCCACAACGGTATTTATTTCATCTGACCTAACATTTCCGCTAATTCCGCCAAGCTCTGCCTCAACAGTGACTTTTGTAGTTTCTTGCGTTAATGTTACGTCGTTAAGCACATTAAAGTACACGCCGTTGTCTGTTCGTACTTGCATATCTTTTGGGATAAACTGACCAATCTGTCCAGTAAACGTAACTTCGCCTTTTGCTGCAACAGGAGACTTACGATCAATACCAAGATCTGATGCTGCCATTGTTAATAAATCTGATGGCATATCTTCGTTGAGGAAAGCGTAACTCAATGTCCTATCTAGCGCTATATATGCTTGCGCGAATTCTTGCGCCGCAGGGTCGGATAAATCATAAGCAATCGAGCCTTGTCGCTTATCTACCTCTGGTACTATAGCGTCTAATAAACGTTCTAAAATTGCTGATTCTGTTTGCTCGCTAAATTGCGGTGTTATCGCCATTATAAAGTCACCTCCTCCGTAATAAATAGTCCTGTAGCCGTAATAACCGTTACCGCAATTAAGATACTGTCGGAATTATACTGCATCACAGTTACGTCGGATACTTCCTCGATACGGTCGTCTCCTTTGATAGCATCTCGTACTACTCGAGGAATCTCTACGTCCATAAGTGCTTTTGTTAAATTCTGTCCGATTAAATCGTGTAATTCTTCGCCATACGTGTCGTCATAAATAAGATAACGATTACGCGCTGTTATAAGTACTTTTCGGATATATTGACGTATAGCTTCGTTGCCGTCGATAAAAGTACCGATACGTCCGTTTTCTAGGTCGATACGCCAAGTTTTAGACGTTTCTATTTCGGGTAATGCCTCCGATTCTAAATCGAGCCCATCTTCTTCCTCCGCCAGTATTTCGTATTCAATCGGTGTTAGCGACATATTAAACCACCGCCTTATCTAGAACATATACGACCTGGCCATCGTTTGCTATCACTACGATAACGGAATCTCCAACTTTCAAATCGCAACTAAATATCGCCTCTGCTCCGTTGATAGTGCGTTTATGTTCTGTTAAATATTCAGCTACGATAATGCCTTCGACTGGCGTATCGATTGAGTCACCGTCAACTTGTACGGCAATAGTCGGAGGCAATGCTTTAATTGTTGCGAGTTTAATTTCGATTCCGGACGATCCCGAACCTCCTCCCAAAAGTTGATATAAACGAGACGCGCCACTTCCTTCCATTGTCACTTTTTAGCTGCCTCCTTTTTCTTCTCGGCTTCGAGCGCCTTTTTAGAAGTTTTCTTTTTCTTTTTATCTTTGACTACTTCGGGTTTTAAATCGTCTGCACTTATATCTATGTCTGGTAAATCATAAGTGCGGCTAAGTTCGAGCGACATCAAATGATTCTCGGAATATGTGTGTTTTACCGAGGTTACATAAAATGCACCATAAATGCCAGTCATGGCGTTTTTAATATAAACAGGTGTACCGACATCGACCTCCGGAACGCCTAAAACATCAACTTGATACTGCTCGTCAATAACGCCTTTTTGCTTCATTAACGCATCAGCTCGTTGCTTTATCTGAGAAGCCGTAGCTTTTTCGTCCATTGTTTCAAGTGCTTGCATAACTCCGAATCGCTGTCGAAGCTTCTCGTTCTTAGCGACAACCGATTTCTCCTTACCTTTTTCACCGCCAATTACTTTGACTTGTGTAATCGTATCCTCGATAGATGATTTGAAAGATGCGCTAATTAAGTTCGCTCCGTCTTTAAAAACGTACTTGGTGTCAGCCTTTGCACCTTCTTTTAGCGTCAGGCTACCACCATCATTTCCGATGAAAAATCGCTTGCCAGTTTGCCCCTGCGTAAGCTTTAACGCAGTAACGACCATATCGAAAAGCGTCTTATTAGACATACGTAAGTAAGGAATAACGTAGCCTGTATCAGCAATTTTGCCCGTCTTGATACCGAAGTCTTTCGCTAACATCGTAATGATTTCGGAAGCTTTTTTGTTCTTGAATATCCGAGAGTCATTCGATTTCGTAAGATAAACGTTACTATCGTAAGCCGTCAAAGTGACGTTACCGTCGCTATTTACTTCGTGGGAAAACACAACTCCAACAAAGAGTAATTTATTATCAATACGTAGGGAAATACGACTGCCTTCGCTTATTCGGAAAAGTGGAGTACGTCCATCTTTAGTTACAATCGCGTTGACACTTAACTGCCGATTAAATTTCGAGGTGTCTCCGGACAAATCAGCGGATATTACCATTTCGGATATATCGTAAGTGCCGTTAATTAAAATACGTAAATTCATACAGGTATCACCAACTTTTGTCCAGGATAGATTTTATCTGGATTCTTGCCGATCGTCTTCTTATTAGCCTCGTAAATCTTGTTCCATTTAGCGCCATCGCCATATTTTGCTTTCGCAATTTTCCACAAGGAGTCGCCTTTCACAACGACATAAGTAGTCGGCTTTTTATCTGCAGTTTGTGTTTGCTTCGCGGGAGTAGTCGTTGTTTTACCTTTACTGTCCGTAATCAACTGCTTGGCGGTAAATGGTCGATGCTCTACTAAAGTAATCGAGTAATAGACATCCCCAGGTGCGCCAGCCTTTTCCGGCTCTAAGTCGAATGATTCAACGAATACCGGAACGCTAATCGGAGTGCCTGTGATAATTAAGCGTAAGTTTAGGCGCGTATCTCGCCACTTTTCGATTTGCTCGACCCATTTCCACGGATCCATAAATCCGTCATACTCGCAATAAGTGGGGTTGTAATCGCGAGGAAAGAACGAACTAAACGAATACTTCTTCAACCCTCGCTCGCCAGGAACAATAATATCGCCGAGACTAGCGATTTTTACTGTCGTGAAATCGAAAGGAGACTCGCGACTAACTACTTCCGGATTTACTGGAAACTGCTTATAAACGTTATGACGATCCTTAAGCCATATAGCAATAGCATTCTTAGCCAACTTGAACTCTCTCCTTTTCAATTAATTTCGCTAGACTAAACGCAATCTTCTCGATGTCTGCTTCTTCGCGAACAGTGAATGAGTTGCCGGTAACTAAGACTCCACCGCCGGTCCCGCCGCCGTTGCCTTCAGAATACTCACGATTTTCTTTAGCAGTTAAAACGCGTTCTCCTTTGTGTAATCGTGCTGAGTATCCGTCATAGGGAACTGTGTCTAAACCGCTGTAGTGTGATTTCTTACCGTCCTTTTTACCATCGCCACCACCAAATAATCCGCCAACAAAGTTCACGCCTGCGCTGATTCCGTTCGTAATCCAACTTGGCGGTTTAACTTTTCCGATATAGCCAATGAATTCCCTAATTTTATCGTAAACTGACGATATCCAACCAGTTAACGATTCGAACCAACCTTGTACGGTTGATAACGCGCCAGATAATTTATCAAACGCAGTTTTGACAGATGATGTAAGGAAGTCAACTAATGGGGCTAGTACGTTGTCCCATACCCATTTAATAACCGCAGATAATGCCTCCCAAGCTAACCCTAGAGCCATTAAGATCGGCTGTGCAATTGCCCATAAAGTCGCGAATAGCTGCGCTAAGAACGAAATTGCCGGAGCTATTATGTTATTGTAAACGATCATTACGATGTCTCCGAGCATCTGTATCCAATCCCATAAACCACTCAAAATCGGTGATATAATGTCCCATGCGCTTGTTAAGATGTCAGATACAGTAGTCCAAACTGTAGAAAACGCCTCTTTCAATTGGTCAAATATCGGCTGGAATTGCGTTATTTTTTCAGTAATGTACGACTTGACTTCTTCAAATTTTGTTTTCAGCGACTCAAAGGAGCCTTCTCCGAAAATTTTATCGAATACTCCTCCTACACCACCTTCGTTAAAAGCCGTCATCAACTCGGAAATTTTCGTTTTGATTCCATTAATGATTCCGTTGATTTTTTCAGCTACATCCGGTGGAAATAGAACGCTTATTAATCCTTCCACACCGCCTTTTTCGAAAACTGACCACAAGTCTTTTACTACGGTAACAACTCTTTCAATAGCACCGCGGAATGTTTCGCTATTGTCGTAAAGTGTTTTGAGTCCAATTGCTGCAGCTGCGATTCCGGCTGCGATTAACGAAATTGGGTTTAAGAGTGCCAAAATTGTACCTACTACAGCTAACGCAGCTACAAACGTAGCGATAGCGCCTAAAGCGTATGTGATAGGCTCTCGCCATTTCATGAACGCGTCATACAGTGCGATTGCTTTATCTGTGACCTTTCCGAGCATTGAGCCAAGATTATTAGCGATAGATTTGGTATCAAGTTTTCCAAATGCTGCGTTTACTCGCTTTAAGGCTTCGGATAGTTTGGAATTACTTTCCATGCCAATATCTCTAAATAACGTCTGCATGCCCTCGCCAAGTTGAGACCATTGACCGAGCGTCGTATTGCCCATCTTATCAATCATTGATTGCCCTACGCCCATTTTGTCAAATGCAGCGCCTAAAGCCTTTACCCTGGGCATTAGCCCATCCATTTTAGCGATACTTTGTAGCGTTTTCTTGTCTACGCCTCCAACAGCATCTTGGAACGAGATATAATCTCCTTGAAATAGCTCCTTAACTGAGAAAGCTGCTTGCTTTGTATCTACGCCTGAGAGCGCCTGTGCACGCTCGACTAATGACCATACCTGTTTTAGTTCGTCAACGTTCTTAGACATTCCGACAAATGCTTTAGAGTTATCTAACATGTCAGTACTATTTAATACGGGACTAGCCTGAGCTAATTTATCAACCATATTAAGGTAGTCTTTCGTAGCCTTCTTATCCCCGATCATTCCTTCTAGAGCCATAGAGCTTTGTTCAAATCTAGCAGCTGCTCCTATTGTCGCTTCAAATGCTTTTGCAGCACCTTGTGCACCTACATAAGCTCCAGCGATACCAACTAATGCGCTTTGCATACCGCCTAATGACGCACTTAGTCCGCTAGAACTTACGTGCAATCTACTCACTTGCGTAGCAAATCCGCCCATTCGACTAGACGTCGAAGATACTGCGCCACCAAGTCTAGTAGTAGCAGATTGAGCCCTCGTCATACCATCACCAGTCGCTTTACTGGTTCTATTCATTTGATCCATCATCTGCGTGATTTTGCGCATCTTCGAGGAGCCTTCGTCTTTCATCTTAAAAATAGCCGTCAAGTTTACTGCCACCTATTTTCCTCCTTTCTGGCGCTCTTTCTCCGCCTTTTCTTCCTCTTCAATAACAAGCATCTCAGATGCGTAGATGAAATTCTTATGACGCCTATCTAACGCAAATATTTCTTGTGGTAACTTATGCTTATCTTGCCATATGCGGTGCAGCAAGTACGCCTCGCCGCCCGCCTTAATTAGTTTTTTACTTCTTCGATTTCTTCTTCATCGTCAAATCCAGATAGCGTCATAATTGAACTTTGTAAAGTCAGAATTTCACCGGCTAATAACGCCTTTTGTACGCACTCTCCAGCGTCAGATGCTTTAAAATGCGTAAGTAAATCAGTATTAGCAAAGTTAGGTTCGATTGTCGCCTTAACGATGAGTGAGCGAGACACTTCTTCCTCGTTCACTTTTAACTCCGTTTTCTTACCGTTTTTAACTGGGTACGTTGCTTGCTCTCGAATCTTATCAATGTCCTCGCCTGTCAATGCCTTAATCGTAAAATCCGTACCTAATCGTTTGATCTTCACCTGATCCGTAATTTCTGTTGCTGGCTTTGCGCCTAATAATGCTTGTAATGCATCCATGTATAATTACCTCCGTTATTTGAGTTTATTTTCGAATTAAAAAGACGCTAAGAGCCGTAGCTCTTGCGTCATTGCGTTAATTTAAATAGTGATATATTCATAGCCTTCGCAGACGAACTGCAATTCTTCCTCAACTAGCGAGCCGTGCTCGAAGTTGATTACTGGAATATTCGTAAACTGCACGCCTTTAATTCGGATTTTCTCCGCACTAACAGGCGCATTTTCCGGGTCCTCTAAAGCTACGATAAGCTCCGTTACAAACGCACCTTTAGTGTCATCCGTAATCTGTCCAATCTTCTTCGCAAAATCGTTGCTCATTTTGTAAGACTTTATCGTGCCAGTAAATTCGAAGTCCATCGCTTTTTTACCTTTAGCGCGAGTACCCGAACGCTTAACATCTTCGTAGTTAATTTCGCCATTTACTTCAACGCCATATACGTTTGTAAGCCATTGTCCTTCGTGGATTAGCTTCCCAAACGTCCCACTTACGGCATCTGTTGATTTCATAACCATTCGCTATTACCTCCTGCGTTATATTTACTTTGAAAAGACGACTACTAAACAGTAATCGTCAAGAAAATACGTTCCATGCTGTCGACTTCTTTGTAATTTACAGCAAGGAATACTTTGTCACCTTCGGATTCATATCGAGAGTCAAGCGCTACTTGTGGATCCATCAAAACGTTATCGGTTTCCATCAACTCTAAATATCCTTTAATTGCGCCGATTAAGGAAGCCTGACCAAGAGGATTATTATCGACTTTACCGATATAGCTGTCACGCGCTGTTGATGGAATATCCGTCGCAATAGCTTGCTTAGCCCTAGCTTTACGGATTTTACCTCGCTCGCCAGCATTTGAGTCCGTCGTGATACCTTGCTCGATACGCACTTTATTACCGTCTTTGATGATTACGAGTGAGCCACTAATCAACGCTTTGTTTACTTGCGAATTTTTAAGTCGTAAAGTAACATCTGCAATCGGTAACTCAGCGTAAGTAATCGATTTATTGATCGGCGTGCCTGCGATAAGTCCTGCGATAAATGGCGCATAATCCGCCGATTGAACTTCTCTACCGTCTGCCAAAATAACGCCAGTTACCAGGTTGACGATGTATGGATCTTTTAAAAGAATTGAACGTGCGTTGCCAGACTCAATATCTGCATCGCTTGCGGCATCTCCCCCAGCTACATACATGAAGTGCTTGCCTTCTTCGCGACAGCTCTCTACCCACGCTTTAGTCGCTGTTTGCTCTGTAGCATCGACTACAGTAGGGTAAACAAAGACGTTAAAGTCTTGTACCGAAAGTGCATCTCGTAAATTAGCGTATTGTACATTGCCTTCTTCCGGGACAACAAGCGCCGGTACTGCGTATACTAAAACCTCTTTAGCACCACCTTGTAAAATACGAGTAATTGGCGTTGAATTAGCGTTACCCACTAACTCGATACCGTCTGATACGGTTTCAATCGTATAAAATTTTCCGGATTCCGCTGTACCCCCATACGTAAAAATCGGTACTGCTACAGTTCCTCGTGACCCCCCAGTAATGGAAGCGATAGCTGCGTCTCGGAAATTGATATACAGTCCAGGACGGACCGGTAATGATGTAGCTTCCCACTGACCACCATTTGCCATAACTAAATTCCTCCTTCGTCAATTGCTGCGTGAATTTCACGCATTTTTTCATATTGTAGTTGCGTGTATGCCTCACGTAATGAAACGTTAAGAACACCAACAACCGCATAAACTCCGTCCGTATCCGTTTTGAATGGTGCGGACATAGAAAAAGACTCAAACGTCATAAAGTCGCTAGAGCCTCGAATTTGTACTTTTTTAGATAAGTAATCGCTCAATTTTGACCGGATTAGTTTCGATTTACTTAAACAGTCAACTTCATTGTTTCCGAAATATATTATCTGGTAATTACGATCAATTTCGTACGCTGCTTGCGTGAAATCCGTATCTGAGTCACCTTGCCATCGAATGCCTATCGTATTAGCGACATAGCTCTTCGGTAAATCTTGCTTATAGAAGCGAGTGACGCCTACAGCCGTCAGTAAATCGCCAATTGTATTAATTTCTCCGATTATGTCCGCCATAGATTACCACCCAGCCTTTCTAAGTTCGGATTGTATTTCATCCTCTAACCATTGCGCCCATTTATCTTGATTTCGTTGCGCTGGTTTATCGAGGAATTTCTTTTCTCCATTGACACTTTTGCCGCCTGCATTTTCTTCGTGAATGTAATAAGCGTAATTAAAGCGCCTTAATCCGCGAGTTGCATTTGCGGAAATTTCAACACCAGGCCCGTTACCGTCCGTAAATACTTCGGTTTTTATCTGCTCACGTAAGTTACCCGTATCGATTGGTGCAATATCAACCGATTCTGCTTTCCAATCGTTCTTAATATCTGTAAGTCCATTTTTTAATCCGCGTGCTGTAGCGTCAATAGACTTACGTAGTGCTTGTGATAATAGATCGGATTCGAAATAAAATTCGCCTGCCATTTCGCCACCTCACAGAAAAACGGATGTTAACGCTACTTTTCCACTTACCATCCGTGTGTATTTTATTGATATTGGCTTACGCTCAATAGTGACGCCAAGTTCATTTGTAAACGAAAACTTATCGTTGTATCCAACGTCAGGCATTTTATCGAACATTAATTTCAGTGAGGATGTTACTTCTTCACCAAGTTGATTCGTAACAGCCTCGAATCGTTCTGTGGCTCTGACCGCATATTCAACTGGCTCTGCGTAATCATCAGTCGACCAACCATCGTTATTGTCTGCGACGTATTTATGCACAGTTGCCTTCTGTTTCAGTGGTACAATCGCCATCTACAACGTCACCCACTTTATACGACCGTTATTACTGTCGATTTTGGGATTAGCTTCGGCGATCAAATCACGAATATCATCCGTAATGAGATCATCGAGTTCTTTCTTTGCCCAATCCTTGAATGTAAAGCTAATGCCATCAATACTAAATCCTGCAATACCTCGTTGAGCCATTACGGTAGTATCATTAAAGTTTGCGTTGAGGACGCAGGAAAATAGATAAGTTGCTTCGATTGGAATAACATAGCCTTTATATGCACGCTGTAATGTTCGCTTGGCAACGTTTAAAAAACGTACCTGCGTCGTAGAGTCTGACGATAAAAAGTCCTCATTATCGACTGCCTGATATGTTACATATTCAATTGTTTCCGTAAGATTCCACCCACTGATGATAATCGGCTCATTTTCTGTTGTTGTTTCCGTTTCATTCGGTTCTGGAGTCTCCGGTGGTTGCTGCGGTTCTGATTCAATAGGGTCGCCCCACTCGTCATACTGTGTCATATGCGTCACCTCCGTTATTTTGCGGAGGCTCTACGTGCTGACGTTTTAGCGGCTGGCTTTGCCTCCGGTTTTGGTTCATCAACGCAAATTGCGTCTGCAATTTCGTCTAGTACGGCAATATCATCCTTGTTGGTGGTTACATAAGTGCCGTTATTAAATCGCTTTAATTCATCGTTGACGTAAAAGCCTAACGACTTATAACGAGATTCATACTTTGCCATGATTGCGCTCCTTTCGTATTTCAATAAAGCGTTAAAGGCGGTACGTGACCGCCAATTCGCTATTATTTTAAGCCTTTGATACGAGCGTGCGCTTTCTCTTGCTTAAATTCTAGTAAAAATTCGCCTACGATTTGACCTTCTTGGTAATCGCCCTTTACTCCTAAGAATGTATGTGCAAACTCGCGACCTTTAAGTGGTTTAATTTCTGTACGGTTAGCATCGATAATAAATACTTCGTCAGGCGCTACGTTGTTGTTCAGTAAGATTTCTGCAGAACCGAAGTCTGATAAGAAGTGATCTACGACTTGACCACGACCGTTATCTTGGCGAGCGATTGAAATCTTATCTTTGTCTGCTGCGGATAAAGCACGTTTTTGTTTAGCGCCTACAATAATTTTATAGTTACCACCTGTAGCGAAACCGCCTGCCTCATAAATCGCTTGGAAAGCGTCACCTAAAGCATCAAGTGTTAATTCAGCGTCAGCCTTATCGAATACATTCGTTTGAATAAAGTTACGAATACCGCCAGTTTGACGTACTTTACCGTCTGCTGATTCGTATTTCACGCCATTGATTACTGCTTTTTCAAGTTGTAATGCAAGTTCTAACAGTTTCTTTTGTTTTTCGTATTCGTAAAGATCGTCAATGCCGTATTCAGAAGTTGCTGCGGCTGTACCAGAAATTGATACTGTTTCGTCGAAGATTTGTGTTAAGTTAGATACACGTTTACGTGATTTGTGACGTGCTTTACGAGCGTCAGCACCTTCGATACCTTCAACGAATTGGAATTCTACTTTAGCGCCATCTACTATAACGCCTGCTGTAGTTCCAGCATAGCCACGAGTTACAGTAAGTTCATTCGCATTAACTACCTTAACTAGTAGCAATTCTTCGCCTACTTTTACTACATGCTTCGGTTCAAAGATAGATCCGTCTGCAACTGTAATTTTAGTAGCATCCACTGCGGCTGCTGATGCAGTCGTTTCATCTGCATACATTTCATCCTCAAACCATTGATGTTCAACTTGGGCTACTGGATCGCCAAAGCCTACTAAGTTAATCATTGGTGTCTGATGTGGATTTAAAAGTAATAGTTCGTCTGTTACCGACTCTTTCTTGCCTACGATTTGATTCTGTAAAATTGTCATAAATTATTAACTCCTTTAAGTTGTTTTAGATTTGATGTGTGCGGATTTTCCGCAATATAAAAAGCCGTCAGCTATATATCTGCTAAACGACTATTTACCGAGTTGTTTTTTCAATTGTGCGTATGCAGCCTTATCCTTTAGTAAGCCCGTTTGTCGCGCTTTTTCTGCTGCTTCTGAGAGTAATTGGTCGGTTGTTTTTTCTACCGACTGTTGACCACCGTTGGTAGCCTGTCCGATAGGTTGCGTTTGTTTCTTTGCTACCAGGTACGGTTTATTTTCAATAAGCGTCTTAATAACGTCATCTACACCGTTTACTTTGCCATCTTCACTGATTTCAATTGAAGTTAGATCAGACAATGCAATGGCTGCGTCAATGTCGATAACGTTTGCGCTTGATGCTACCTTAATAAACTCACTCTTAATCGCTTGTTGGCGTGTATTGTTACGTTCGGCTTCAAGCTGTGCCGTTAATTCCGTTAACTGTACCTCGAAATTTTTGGCTTGTTCTTGTGCTTTTTCAACTTCGCCTAATTCAGCAAGGCGTTGTTCTTCTGCCTTTTGTTCATATTTCTCTAACTGTGTTTTTAAATCATGGTAGTCAGCAAACTTTTTACGTTCACGTTCAATGCGTTTAGCGATTAATTCATCTAATTGCGTTTGGGTAAACGTCTTTTCTGTGTTCTCAGACGCATCGAGTTTTGTTTCTGCGGACTCTTGTCCATTTGGATTCGTCTCAGGCGTAGTTGACTCGCCGTCTTCTGCAAAATATTGTAGGTTTAGCGTTAATAAGGCGTTGAATTTGTTAATCATAGCGTATTACCTCCGTTTTTTGAGCCTACGTAGGCTGTAGTTTCCGTTATTATTTAACGTCCTTTCCGTTCGGACATAAAAATACCGCAACTCATTTATTTCTCAGAGTGCGGTTTTTATGAAAGATAAGATTCTGCTATTTCTATATCGTGCGCTATTAGTAAATTAGGATATTTTTTATCTAGTCTTTTGAGGCAATCAGCGTATTCTTTACTTTGAAATACGTGTGCCAAGTCGTCAAAAATTGATGAAATCCAAGAAGCTTCTTCTTCGGTACATGTATCCAAAAAATGAATTGTATCTTTTTCAGCATTAAATTCTAAAACCAACTGATTCCAATAATTTTCGATTGCAGGATCGTTTATGTGCAATTCTTTCATTTTCTCAATAATATTCGTAATGTTACCTGTGTTAATCAAATCTAATCACCTTCCTCTAAATGAGATTGCTTATTTGTAGGGAAAATAGTACTGATAACCTTATTATCATTTAGGTTTAAAAATACACCAATTTCAATATTCTTGTAAACACCAAATATTTGAAATCCATTAACAATTTTATTATTAGGATTGTTGGCTACATGTAAACCTGCTTTTTCAATATCATCTTTAGTCCAATTTTCAGGAAACCATGACTGTCCTACTCCAGTTTTCTTTGTCTTAGACTTATGTCTAGGAACGTTTCCTATGCGAACTCCGTTAGAGAAAATCTTTTCAATATTGTAATCAATATTATTTTCTTTTAAGAAACTAATATTATCTTGACCATGACCTCCACTTTTCATTTTAGAAATCTCTTGTGTGCGAGGTTCTATCGTAAAGTCTCCTAGATTAGCATGTTTAAGTGTTGATTCTGTTGGTTTCATCTCTGGTATATTAGATCGGCTATACTTCTCCGGATCACGCAATGGACTGATCAAATGTTTACAACGAGGATGAAATAGCTTTTTCCGTGGAATATCGCCGATGTAAGGATAATCTCCAGGTGCATTTTCTACTAATTTTACAATTTTCCCCTCGTATTCACTGCAAGCGTCCTTAGCTCCATGACGACTAATTCGACCATAATAGGATTCTTCTGATAATGCTTCGTTAATACTTGCTTCGCGATGCGCGTTCATCATATTTGTTCTGGCGACCACATCGGCATAGTTTTCAACTTTCCACCGATTACCCCTAGCGTCAATAATCGCAACGCCAGTAGCATTAATGATACGTTCCCGTATCTCTTTTGATATGTCAGAGGTGGCATTAATACCATTAGCAAGTTTAGCACGCATGGCTTCGACTGTTGCTTTTCTGATTGCCACCTTCGATTGTCGCTCCATATTTTGAGTTATCGCAAGTAAATCGGACTGTGTATTTGCTATAGCTGCGGCAATAAAGCGTCTATTTACCGTATTAAACTTTACAATTTTAAGGGCATCCTCATAAGACTTAGTAAGCTCTAAAGTATAAATAGTCGATGCGATACCTTCTGTTGCTGATTTAGTTAAGGCGACGGCAGACCATTCGTTTCCATATTTTTCAATGTCGGATAATATGTTACGGATAGACTTTTCAACGGCGATGATCTGCGCGCTCTCGAAATCCGTAAAAAATAAGTTGTTAAGTTCATTTTGAACGTCTTTTAATGCTTTTGTATAAGCTTTTTGTATCTTTTTAACGTCATAATCGTAATCTGGCTGAGGTACTTCACGCATCAGGCGTCAGTCCCTTCGACCGTTTCTGTATCAGGGTCATTAAAGATGGAAGCATCGACTGTACCAACTTCACGTTCTGTATCAGCTTTAATTCTTTCAATAATTTGTGCAGCTTGTAAGTCATCAAGCGAATCTAAGCGCTTAATAGCTGTAGCAACATCAATCGTTGGCTTGTTACCTGTACGGATTGCCATGATTTCGGCTTGCTCTTTTTCTGAATGAGGTAATCCGTCTTGCCATTGTATTGTAGGATAAACGGCCTCGAAGTTAGCTTCACCATGCGCTATATCAAGCAATTGGCAGTTATATAGTGCGTCTCGTAGAGCGCGGTCATAGTGCGTTCTAATACGAGCTACCTTCGTTAAGATTGGCATGAAACGAGCTTTAATCGCTGCTCCATCCGTATGTGACGTACCTGTTCCGCCTGCGTTTTGATCCCCGAGAACTGTACCGAATAGCCATTGTGGTGTTTCGGCGATTTGGAACGCCATTCCGATTAACGTTTCGAGTTCTTTAAATGCACTATTTAACTGTCCATCCCATGTCATATAACCTGGCGTTTTATCTTCGGCAGTTAGAGGAATATATGCACCTGTTAAACGAGCTGAGCCTGTCGTTCCTAATTCTGGACCGTATGCTGTTGGATCACTATGTTTCCAGAGAATATAATCTAGCTGTACTAAACGGTCATTAATCGCAATTAAGATGGATTCTAGAGCCTCCAGCGTACCTTTCCCTTCCCACTGATCGTCCGTTGATTTATATGGGATGTGATGGACTAGTAAATGCGGAACTCCAGTTTCAGTTGTTGTTGTTTCTCCAACTTTCTCGACGATTTTAAACAACTGTACTGGATAACCATAGCTAGTATCTATTCCGCCTTCATATGACTGTAACTTATATCGCTCATTTATGATGTATCCAGGTAAATGACGCTCTACATTTAAAAACGGAATATCCTCTTTTGCAGTAACTACCCACTCAACTGACGCAATTACAACAGACTTGAAGCTCTTAACGTTCCCTGCACTTGTTTGCGGGAAAACACAGTCTGCTGCGACATGCTCAATAATTGGCTCCATTTCTGCGTCAATTGGTAGTTCTAAACCCATTTCAGTCAAAACGCTATAGTCTTGACGGTAGTCATAGCGTACCTTGAACCAAGAATCTCCACGATAGCCATTTGCTAAGGCTGATTCATGAATTAGCTTCACTAAGTCGTTTTCCTCTACGTATGAATTAATAGCCGTTTGTTGCGGTGAGTCATCAGCTAAACCACTATCAAAGATCGGAGGTTCTCCGACTAGTAAATCAGGAGGCTTGGTTACAATTATGTCTGCAATATTGGCTGCGATATATAACTTTTCTAACTGTGGTGCGTGCGGCGTATCACGTAATAAAGCCGTAGCACGTTCGTAAATTTCCGCTTGTTTCCCATCATATAACTTTTTCATTCGACGATATTTTGCGATACGCTCAATTGCGTTAGCAGGTGGAAATTGCTCTCCTGGCTTGAATGTATCGACATTGTATGTGACGCTTCCAGTTTCGTTCATATCTGCGTCACTCTTTCTGAATAATTTAATTGTGCTCTCCTCCTTTGTATTAGATTTGCCAACATAAAAAGCACCATCATTCTGACGGTGCTTTCAATATTCCTAGCGATTCTGCTGAATGTCGTATGTCTCTTGCTAACACTTTGTGGCGTCGACTATTAAACTTTTTAGCTATATTTGCTGGACAGTCGCGC
>Ga0102589_1000727_pt1 | contig 56943 bp, 56 predicted proteins | sample AraplaMF_Col_mLB_FD_76858 | JGI IMG/M metagenome (GOLD analysis project Ga0102589, IMG submission 76858) | Arabidopsis root microbial communities from the University of North Carolina, USA - plate scrape MF_Col_mLB | ecosystem: Host-associated > Plants > Roots > Endosphere | place: USA...
TTATCCGCGCATGACACCGGCTTTGCATTCCCCACGCTTCTGGTTGCTGACCGCGGCAGCCGTGCTGGTGGCCGGCACCACGTTTTCGCTGGGGCAGTGGCAGCTGCGCCGTGCCGCGCAAAAAGAGGCGCTGCAGGCCGCCGTGGAGTCCAAGGGCCGGCTTCCCGCGTTCGATGCACGCGCGTTGGCCGCCAGCCCGGACCTGGCGCAGGAGATCCACCGGCCGGCCGTGCTCAGGGGCAACTGGCGGCCGGAGCACACGGTTTATCTCGACAACCGGCCCATGGCCGGCAAGACCGGCTTTGTGGTGCTCACACCCTTGGTGCTGGAGGGCGGCTCACAAGCCATCGTGGTGCAGCGCGGCTGGGTGCCGCGCAATTTTGCCGACCGCACCCGCCTGCCCGAGGTGGCAACGCCAACAGGTACCGTGACGGTAGAGGGCCGCATTGCTGCGCCGCCCTCCAAGCTTTATGAGTTCCAGGGCATAGAGACCGGCCGGATACGGCAAAATCTCGACTTGCCGGCTTACCGGACACAGACAGGCCTGCCGCTGCTCGAAGTCTCGCTGCTGCAGACCGGCGCGGCCAGCGAAGGCCTGCTGCGTGAATGGGCCGCGCCCAATCTTGGCGTGGACAAGCACTACGGCTATGCCTTCCAGTGGTTCGGCCTGTGTGCCCTGGTGTTCATCCTGTATGGCTGGTTTCAGCTGTTTCTTCCTCTTCGTGCTCGCACCCATTTCCGCCGCCCAAAAAGCCGCGATCAACTGCCGTGACAACTACGCCTGACGCTTCCCCCAACCCTGCCGCCGCGACCGCCCGGCAGGACCAGCCCCTGGGCCTGACCGTGCACGCCATGCCGGTGCTGGACCAGTCCAGCACGCGCGAACCGAACACCGTCGCCGGTCGCTGGAAGATGCTGGCCGTGCTGCTGGTGTGCGCCGCCCCGGTGGTCGCCTCCTATTTCACCTACTACGTGATCCGCCCCGAAGGCCGCCGTAATTTCGGCGAGCTGATAGACCCGCAGCGCCCGCTGCCGCCGCTGGCCACACGTGCGCTCGACGGCCGCACCGGCACGCTCACGGCGCTGAAAGACCAGTGGCTGCTCATCAGTGTGGCCGGTGGCGCCTGTGATGCGCGCTGCGAGCAGAACCTGTATTTCCAGCGCCAACTGCGTGAATCGCTTGGCAAGGAAAAAGAGCGGCTGGACCGCGTCTGGCTGGTGGCCGACGAGGCGCCTGTGCGCGATGCGCTGCTACCGGCGCTGGCCTCCTCGGCCGTGCTGCGCGTGGCACCGGCCGAACTCGCGCAGTGGCTGGAGCCCGCCGCAGGCAAACGCCTTGAAGACCATCTTTACCTGGTCGATCCTATCGGCAACTGGATGATGCGCTTCCCGGCCGACATGGACGCCGCCGCGGCGGCCAAAGCCAAGCGCGACCTGGAACGCTTGCTTCGCGCCTCGAGCAGCTGGGACAAGGAAGGCCGCTAGATATGGCCCCCACGCTTTTCACTTCGCCTTTGGCTGCGTCTAATGCGCGAGGCCTTGCAGGCCGCGGCTTGCGAGACGCTTCGCCTCTGTCGCCCGTCCAAGCCTGCACAAGCAGGCTTGGAGCCGCGGGCTCCAGATCCTCGGGGGCCGCTGCGCCTGCGGCCCGGCAAAGCCGGTTCCGCGGCCCCTGCCTGCATGAATACCTCCAGGGTGTTGCGGGCCACCTTTCTTTTTAATCATGGCTGCGCCAAATCTTTACGACCTGAGCCCCGCTCTGCGCCTGATGATCATGGGCCTGGTGGTCGCACTCGGGCCGCTGGCCTGGGTGTGGGCGCACAACAAGAACGCGCCGGTGGCGCAGCGCCTGCGCGTGCTGACGCTGGTCACGCTGTTCCTCACTTTTGACCTGGTGATCTTCGGCGCCTTTACTCGGCTCACTGATTCCGGCCTGGGTTGCCCTGATTGGCCCGGCTGCTACGGCAGCGCCAGCCCGGTGGGCGCGCAAATGCATATCGAGGCGGCGCAGACCGCCATGCCGACCGGGCCGGTCACGCATTCCAAGGCCTGGATCGAGATGGTCCACCGCTACCTCGCGACCGGCGTCGGTGTGCTGATCCTCACGCTCACGGTCACGAGCTGGCTGGAGCGCAAGCGCATAGCCGTCTCGCCTTGGTGGCCCACCGTCACGTTGGTGTGGGTGTGCCTGCAAGGCGCATTCGGCGCGCTGACCGTCACCATGAAATTATTCCCGGCCATCGTCACCCTGCATTTGCTGGGCGGCCTGGTGCTGCTGGCTTTGCTGCGCGCGCAGTCGCTGCGCTATGCCGAGCTGCAGGCGCCGCCGGCCCAGGGTTTGGGCAAGGGCTTGCGCCTGGCCGCCCTGGCCGCGTTTGCCCTGCTGTGGCTGCAGATCGCCCTGGGCGGCTGGGTCAGCACCAACTACGCAGTGCTGGCCTGCACCGACTTTCCGGGCTGCCAGAACTCGCTGTGGCCGGCCATGGACTTTCGCCAGGGTTTCACGCTGTGGCGCGAGCTGGGCGCGGGCCACGACGGCGCCAACATCAGCTTCCAGGCGCTCACCGCCATCCACTATGTGCACCGCCTCACGGCCTACCTGGTGTTTGCCGTGTTCCTCGCGCTGGCTTTCTTTCTGCACCGCGTGCCGGCGTTTCGCGCGCCTGCGCGCTGGCTGGCCGGGCTCATCGTGCTGCAGGCCGTGACCGGCATCAGCAACGCCGTGCTGGGCTGGCCTTTGCTGGCCGCCGTCATGCACACCGGCGGCGCCGCCGCCCTGGTCATTGTGCTCGGCGGCGTGGTCTTTTCCGGCCGCTGCGGGCCCTCTGCGCCACATGCGTCAAAATTGAATGCCTAGCGACTCCCCATGAACCCCAGTACCCCGTCCGCCGCCCCGGCTTCCGCCGCGCCCCACGTTCCGTCGAAGTTCGCGCAGTTTTATGCGCTGACCAAGCCGCGCGTGGTGCAGCTCATCGTGTTCTGCGCGCTGATCGGCATGGTGCTGGCCGTTCCCGGCGTTCCCACCTGGCCCGACATCAGGCTCGCGCTCGTCGCCTGCGCCGGCATCTGGCTGGTCGCCGGGGCCGCAGCGGCCTTTAACTGCCTGGTTGAGCAGCAGATCGATGCGCGCATGCGCCGCACCGCCTGGCGCCCCACGGCCAAGGGTGAGCTCAGCAACCCGCTCACGCTGGCGTTTTCGGCCGCGCTGTGCGCGCTGGGCTCCTGGATCCTGTATGTGTGGGTGAATCCACTCACCATGTGGCTGACCTTTGCCACCTTCATCGGTTATGCGGTGGTCTACACCGTGATCCTCAAGCCCATGACGCCGCAAAACATCGTGATAGGCGGCGCCTCGGGCGCCATGCCGCCGGTGCTGGGCTGGGCCGCGATGACGGGCTCCGTCGGCCCGGAGGCGCTGATCCTCTTCCTGATCATCTTCCTCTGGACGCCGCCGCATTTCTGGGCGCTGGCCTTGTACCGCGTCGAGGACTACCGCAAGTCCGGCCTGCCCATGCTGCCCGTCACTCACGGCAACGCCTTCACGCGCCTGCAGGTGTTTCTGTACACGCTGGTGCTGTTTCCGGCCTGCCTGATGCCTTTTATCTTCAAGATGAGCGGCTGGCTTTACCTGGTGGCGGCCGTGGTGCTGAGCATAGGCTTCAGCTGGTACGGCTGGCGCCTGTGGCGCAATTACTCCGATGCGCTGGCGCGCAAGACCTTCCGTTTTTCGCTGATCCACCTTTCGGTCTTGTTCGCGGCCCTGCTGCTGGACCACTACCTTGTCTGACACCGCATGAAAACTCCCAACACCTTGCCGCCCACGCGCCGCGGCGCGATCCGAACCCTGGCCGGCGGCGCCGCGCTTGTTGCCGCGGCCGGTCTGCTGGCGGCCTGCGCGCCCGACAAGCCGCAGTTCAAAAGCATAGACCTGACCGGCGCCGACTATGCGCAGGGCTTCACGCTGGCCGACCACAATGGCCAGGTGCGCACGCTGAAAGATTTCCCCGGCAAGGTGGTCGTGGTTTTCTTCGGTTTCACGCAATGTCCCGATGTCTGCCCGACCTCCATGGCCGAGCTGGCCCAGGTCAAGAAGCTGCTGGGCCCCGACGGCGACAAGCTGCAGGCCATCTTCATCACCGTCGACCCCGAACGCGACACGCCCGAGCTGCTCAAGGCCTATATGGCCAACTTCGACCCGGGCTTTCTGGCGCTGCGCCCCACCATGGCCCAGCTGCCGGAAGTCGCCAAGGACTTCAAGGTCTATTACAAGAAGGTCGACGGCAAGACCCCCGGCAGCTACACCATGGACCACTCCGCGGGCAGCTATGTTTTCGACGGCAAGGGCCGCATCCGCCTCTATAACCGCTACGGTAGCGGCGCGGAGGCACTGGCGTCGGATATACGCCTGCTGCTGAAGAACTCCTGAACGGCTGGTTCAGGACGGTCAATTTCAAAAGGCCGGCTCAAAAATTCACGGTCTTGATGGACTTGCGTGTATTGGCCGGCATCTCCCGCAGGGACTTGAGCATATAGGCCAGGTGCAGCGCAGCATCCGGCTGCGCGCCGCACTGCGCGTGCGGAACCATGGCGATCGCGACATGCAGCTTCAGGTGCGAACCCACAGGCAGTAAATCAGAAGGCTGCAGCGCATGCGCCACCAGTTGCGTGGCCGCAGCCACGGCCTGTGCGGCTGTCACCGGCCCTTCGATCAACAGGGCGAATTCACTATCGCCCACGCGTGCCGCGATGTCGACATCGCGCGCCAGTTTGCGCAGGCAGGAGCCCGTCAACACCAGCGCGTAGTCCGCGATCTGCCGTCCGTGTTCTTTGGCGAACCAGCCGTGGTTGGAGAGATCAACCATCAGCAGCGCGCAACGGTGCTGGTAGCGGTTCGAGCGCAGCAATGCATCATGCAACCGCGCTTCGAAAGTGTGCTGGTTGCTCAAGCCGGTAAGCGGCTCGGTCTGCGCCAGCGCCGCGGCGCGCGCCCGGGCTTCGCGGTGCTGGGCCGTCCGGCGCAGCAGCCCGTAGAACAGCAGTGGCGTTTGCAGCGCCACGCCCAGGGTGAGGCCGTATTGCGTGAGGAAGCTGATCGGAATCAGGCCCAGGTTGCGCAGTATGGGGAAAGGCGCGCCCAGCGCCACCGGCACAAAACCCAGCGCGATCCAGCGCATGGTTGGGTCCCCGCTTCGCCATGCGATGAAGACCATGACGCAGATCAGCGCGAAGGCCGCGGTGATCAGCGCCGTGACGCCAACAAAGCCTGCATGCGTCGGGAGCAAAGCGTCAAGCACGGCAGCCACTGCCAGCACGGCGATCAGCTTGAGCGAGAGCCAGTCCAACACGGCCGAGAATTGCCGTGGGCGGGTCACCACGCGCGCAAACCACAGTCCGCTGCAGGCCGCCGCCACCGGCAGCAGGAAAGCTGAAAGGTCGTTCCATGCCGGCGAGTCCGGCCAGAGGTATTGCCCGCTTATGCCCAGCAGCCCGGCTTGTGCCGCCGCCAACGCGGCGATATACACGGCATACGCCGCGAAGCGCCTGTCCCTGAAAGCCACCGCATTGGCGCTCGCCAGCAGGGCCATCAGCAGCGCCAGGCCGAAATAAGCGCCCAGCAGGAATTGTTCCTGCATGCGCTGTGCGAGCAGGGCGGGCTGGCTGTAAATAATGAGCGGTGCCGAGAACGGCCTGCGTGCCTGCTCTATGCGTATGAAGTAGGTGATCGGCCGGGCTTGCTCGCTGTCCAGGTCGAAGACCGGGAAGCGGTCGCGGCGCGGCCACTGGCTTACCGGGATTTTGTCGCCGGCCATTTGTTCGACCCAGTTCCCCGCGGCGTCGCGATAGTGCAGGCTCACGCGATCCACGCCTGCGCTGCTGACCTCCAGCGCCCAGCGCTGGGACAAGTCCGGCTGCATGGCGTTAAAGCGTATCCACATGGCCTGGCCGCCAAGCGTGACGGTGTGGCCGGTGGGGCGCATCGCGAAGGGCAGGTCGTATTCCCAGGCTTCCACTTGCTCCAGCAGGGCTTTGCCGCTTGTATCAATCCAGAACTGGCTGTGTTCGGCCAGGACGATCTGGCCGTCGGGTGCGTTGAGCGGGAGCACCGGCAAGCGCGCGTCGGCGCCGGGCTGTGTCCATGCCGGTATCGCGGCGTGCAGCAGGCAAGCTGCCAGCGCTCCCCTGATGCGGTTGCCGCAGAGGATGGCGCGCACGAACTGCTGAAAGCGTCCGGGCTTGCCGGTGGGCGCATGAAGGATCAGCACGGCCCCATTGTGCGACCGGGCGCGGGCAAAAGCGCTGTAAATTTTTAACGGCTCGCCTACTCCTGGCGCGTTGGCGTGCGTACGCAACGGCAATTTATTGCAGCAAGAACCTTAAAGGGGAGGCATGACCCACAAAAAAGCCCGCACCTTGCGGGGCGGGCTTCTGAGGCACACGGCTTGAGGTACCGTCGCGTCCTGGTTTATGCGTCTTCGCTTATGCGTAGGCCACGAGCGCCTTCTTCATTTTCTTCATGGCTGCCACTTCGATCTGGCGAATGCGCTCAGCGCTGACCTTGTACTCGGCGGCCAGGTCGTGCAGCGTCATGCCACCTGAACCGTCGTCGTTCACCTTGAGCCAGCGCTCTTCCACGATGCGCCGGGCGCGCGGATCCAGTTCTTCCAGCGCGGCAGTGATGCCGTCCGAAGCCAGGTTGTCGCGCTGGCGCGATTCCATCAGCGCGGTCGGTTCCTGCGTGGCGTCGGCCAGGTAGGCGATCGGGCCAAAGGCGTCCTCGCCATCATCGCCGGGGCTGGGATCCAGTAGCACGTCGCCGCCCGACATGCGCTGCTCCATCTCGATGACTTCCTCGCGCTTGACGTTCAGCGTCTTGGCCATGGAATCGATCTGGCCTTCGGTCAGCGTGTCGCGGTGCGTCGCCACGTCGGCGTCGTCCTTGAAACCCTGCTTCATGGAACGCAGGTTGAAAAACAGCTTGCGCTGGGCCTTGGTCGTGGCGACCTTGACCATGCGCCAGTTCTTCAGGATGTACTCATGGATCTCGGCTTTGATCCAGTGCATGGCATAGCTCACCAAGCGCACGTTCTGGTCCGGGTCGAAGCGTTTGACGGCCTTCATCAGGCCGATGTTGCCCTCCTGGATCAGGTCGCCGTGCGGCAGGCCGTAACCCAGGTATTTGCGCGAAATCGACACTACCAGGCGCAAGTGAGAGAGCACCAACTTACCGGCGGAATCCAGGTCGTTGTTTTCTTTGAGGTTTTTGGCGTATTCCTGCTCCTGCTCCAAAGTAAGCATGGGCAGGCGATTGACTGCGGAAATGTAAGCGTCCAGGTTACCCAGTGGGGGAACCAGCGACCAAGGGTTGACGGCTGCGACGGCGCCCGACTGGGGTACGGCCACGGCAGGGGTCAGCGATTGGGGGGAAAGAGCATATGACACTGCAGAACTCCTTTTCTCTAGTGCTAAATATTAGCACTCTGTTAGAGCGAGTGCTAAGCAATAGGTTCAATGACTCGGATAGCGCAAGGCTAATTGGTAGTAACCCTGGTTTTCTTAGGTTCGTAGGACTCTGGCGGCCGGGTTTGGTTCGGAGGGTTTCGTTTCCGGGATGTAAATGCAGGTAATCGTTTTAATTACCTAATGCGCCAAGGCGACTTCTAGCGGCCCGGGGTCACCCCCGGAAATTCAGGGCAGGCGTTTGTCGTCGTGAACTTCCCGCGCCTCGACATCCACCACATCGCTGGGGCGAGGGGCATTGCCGGCATCGCGGCCGGCACCGCCAGGCCACATGCCCTGGGGTGAATAGCGCTGGAAGCGGCCAAACACCACGGCGGGAGCAGGCTTGCGACCGGTAATAAGGGACTTGAGCAGGTTTAGCGCGACAACGATGAGCGCGGCCACCAGCAGGCTGACGGCAAATACCGCCGCAAACAGGCCCAGCACCAGTTTGAGGAAAAAACGCAGAATTTTGCCGATCAAGCGAAACACCCGTGAAAAGGTTTAAACCTCCCATCTGGAGGCGATTACCGCTTTTTCAAGCCGGGCAAACTGGATGTTTCACCAGCGAATGCCCAGCCGGCCAAACAGCTTGCTGAGCACAAATAGAGGACCGACCCAGAGGTACTGGATGTCCTCAAAAAATGATGGCTTCTTGCCTTCTATCTTGTGGCCTATGAACTGCAAAATCCAGGCGCCGACAAAAATCGCGATGCAGATGGGCAATACCTGCGAGCCCATGGCAAACACCAGAGCTATGAACAGCACTGACCAGACCGCCATGGTGACGAAGAACACCGCAGAGAGGCGGGCGTAATACACCATGCTGGCCGCGACAAAAACGTAGGCCACATAAGGATGCAACGCGAACAGCATGCCGACCAGGCTCAGCATGATGAGGGGAATGGCAATGAAGTGGATCAGTTCATTGCGCGGGTTCTGGTGGCTTTCGCCGTAATGCGCCAGCAACTGGTCGACTTTGCGGAATCCGGCCAAGGCGCCGGAGGTGTCGGGGCTGTCGCTTGTATGAGCGGTGTCGTCCATGTCTGTCTCCTGTGAGGAAAGGGCGCGCCCGGCGCCTTTCGCCCACTTTAATACAGCCGCGGCCTTTCATAAAGCAAGGCCCTCGCCGATGCGGCTGGGCCGTGCTTCCTCAGGTCGGCGTGATTTTCGCGGTTTTGATAATCCGGCTCCAGCGGTCGATCTCGCTTTTCAGGAAGCGGGCGAACTCGTCAGAACCTTTTTGTGAGACGCGAAAGCCTTGCGCTTTGGCGCGCTCTTCCACTTCAGCGCTGTACATGATCTTGATCATCTCGCGCGAATACCTGTCCACGATATCGTCTGGAGTCTTGGCTGGGAGCATGGCCCCTGTCCAGTTTTCTACAAAGAGTCCGGGCATGCCGGCTTCAAAGGCCGTCGGTACGTCCGGCACCCCCGGGTGCCGGCCCAGGCTGCAGATAGCGATGGCGCGCAATTTGCCGCTCTTGACATGGGTGATCGATTCCGGAAAGTTGGAAAAAATCACGTCCAGCTGGCCGCCGATCAGGTCGACCATGGACGGCGCGCCGCCGCGGTAGGGGACATGGACCATTTTGGTCTTGTTCAGTTCACAGAACAAGGCCATGGTCAGGTGCGCCGGCGTGCCGTTGCCGCTTGAACCTGCGCTTAACTGCTTGGTTTTGGATACCGCTATCAGGTCCTTGAAGTCCTTGATCGGGCTGGCGGCGGGAACCACCACAAGCATCGGCGAATTGGCCAGCAGGGCGACCGGACGCAAGTCCTTGGTGAAGCTGAAGGGTGCGTTGGGATAAAGGGATACGTTCGCCGCATGCGTCAACGTGATGGCCAGCAGCGTGTTGCCGTCAGGCGGTGACTTGGCGACGAACTCGGCGCCAATCTGCGCGTTTCCGCCGGCCTTGTTTTCGACAACCACCGGAGTCTTCCACGCTTCGGAGAGCTTTTGGGCGACTGTGCGCGCCATGATGTCGGTGAGGCCACCGGGGGTAAACGGCACCACATACTTGATGGTGCTGCCCGGTTTGGGAAAGGTTTGCTGGGCCAGGCCAAGGCCCGGAATGCCCGCCAACGCGGTGCCTGCGGATGCCAACACGATGTCACGACGCTTCATGCTTTACTCCTTGAGTTTTAACTAGACGAATGATCCCTCACTGACAAACTGATCCAATTGAGACTTGAGCGCATCGGGAATGGTGATCCCCGCCTGCTGTGCCTTGGCTTCGAGCGCGATGCGCCGCGCACCGGCCAGGCGCACGCCGTCGTCCTGCAGCATCTCGGCGATCAAGGTTTCCATGCGCTCAAAGTAGGTGTCGGCGCCGGCCAGGGCACCGGGGTCGATCAGGATGAAGGCCTGACCTATGCGCGGCTGGTTGCCTTCGTCGACAAAAAATGAGGATGCCTCAAAAGAGAAGCGCGCGCCTATCACCGCCGTGACAAGCAGCTCCACGACCAGCGCCAGCATGGAGCCCTTGGGGCTGCTCACCGCGCCCAGCGGCAGCATGGAGCCTTCAAGCGCAGCCTGCGCGTCCGTGGTCGGCCGGCCTTCAGTGTCCAGTGCCCAACCCAGCGGAATAGGCTTGCCTTCCTTGGCGGCCAGCATGACCTTGCCGCGCGCGACTTCACTCAGCGAGAGGTCGATCATCAGCGGGTCGGCATTGCGTCGCGGAAAAATCGCGGCCAGGGGATTGGTGCCGAACACCGGGTGTTTCCCGCCCGCGGCCGGCATGGCTGCCGGGGCGTTGGCAAAGCCCAAACCCACCATACCGGCATCGGCCGCCGCACGCAGGTGATCTATCAGCACGCCGCAGTGGTGGCTGTTGGTGACCCCCACAAAACACACACCCATCTCGCGCGCCGTGGTGATGGCCGTGGCAATCGCCAGGTCGCAGGCCGGAAATGCCAAGCCTTCGCCGGCATCGACCAGCACCGTCGCGCCTTTTTTCCGCGTGACCACGGGCACGGCATGGCCGTCGGCGCGCCCGTTGCGCAAATGGGTGGCGTATTGCGGCACGCGGCTCAAGCCATGTGAGGCCAGGCCTTGCGCGTCCGCGCGGACCAATGCCTTCGCGGTGCTGAGCGCCATTTCTTCAGATGCGCCCGCATGGCGCAAGGCCTGCGCGCCAAGGCGCGTAGCTTCATCAAGAGTCAAATGCACCATTTACGAAAAACTTTCCAGAACCTTGTCGGCGATCATCACCGATACGCGCTCATTGGACTGCGTACTGACGCCCGAGATGTGGGGGGTTAACAACAGGTTGGGGCAATCCTGCAACGAAGGACTTACAGGCAAAGGTTCCACATCGAAAACATCGATCGCCGCGCCGCCCAATTGACCCGTCCGTAGCGCGGCAGCGACGGCATCGATGTCGACGATATGGCCGCGCGAGGTGTTGATCAGTACCGCGCCTTTTTTCATTTGGGCAATGCGCGTTGCGTTGAACAGGCCTCGAGTGGATTCCACCAGCGGTACATGCAGCGTGACCGCGTCCGCGCCAGCGATGAGATCATCCAGCGATGCGGAGCGCACGCCGGTCTGCACGAACACCGGCGCATCGGGCGCCAGCATGGCGTCGTGAGCGATCACTTGCATGCCCAGGCCTTTTGCCAGGCGTGCCGTGGTCTGGCCTATGGAGCCGAAGCCTATGATGCCCAGCGTCTGCCCCGCGGTCTCGCGTCCATTGCCCAGTGCCGTCCGCGGCCACTGGCCTGAAGCCACCGCCGCGCTGGACGCAAAGGCGCCGCGCAGTAGCAGCATGGTGCTGGCGATCACGTACTCGGCCACGCTGAGCGCATTGGCTCCGGTGGCGGGGATGACCTTGATGCCCCGGGCCTCGCAGGCCGGAACGTCGATGTTGTCCAGGCCCACGCCCAGCCGGCCCACCACCTTGCAGCGCGTGAGTGCGGCCAGCAGCTCGCCGCGCACCTGCGTCAGGTTGCGCACGATCAGCGTGTCGGCCTTGGCCGCCTCGGCCCGCAGGCGGGCTGCATCGCCCACCAGCTGTGGGTCATAGAGCACGTCGTGCGCCGCCGCAAGCCGCGCCACGGCGCGCTCGTCCATGAACTCGCAAATGACTATGCGCGCCATGTTGTAGTCGGCCTCAGGCTGATTCAAACAGGCGCGTCAGCACGAACTCGCGGTGGCCCAGGGCCTCGGCCGCGGTCAGGCGGCCGTTGGCCGTGCGCAGCATGTTCTCCAGCAGCTTGTCGCCCGCCTGGTCCAACGTGATTTCGCGCTGCAGCAGGCCGGAAGTGTCCACGTCGATGTGCTCGCTCATCAGGCGAACCGTGCGCGGGTTCGAGCAGATCTTGATCACCGGCACGATGGCGTTGCCGATCACATTGCCCTGGCCCGTGGGGAAGAAGTGGACCGCATAGCCGGAGGCGGCGCACAGAGTCACCATCTCGGCGGCCGCGCTGGACGAATCCATGAACCACAGGCCCGGGTGCGTGGGCTTCTCGGCCTTGTCGATCACGCCGTCCACCGTGCAGACCTTGCCGATCTTCTGGATGTTGCCCAGGGCTTTTTCCTCGATGGTCGTCAGGCCGCCGGCGATGTTGCCCTTGGTCGGCTGCGAGTCGGACAGGTCGCTGGTCTTGTGGCGATTGATCATGTCCTGGTAGCGGTTGAACATGAACATGAACTGGTCGCGCACCGCGTCGTTGGCGCAGCGATCCGCCACGATTTTTTCGCCGCCGGTGATCTCTGAGGTTTCGCCGAAGCACAGGTAGTTGCCCAGGGGGTGCAGCTTGTCAAAAGCGTTGCCCACCGTGGGGTTGGCGCCGCAGCCCGAGGTGGTGTCGGACTCTCCGCACTTGGTGGAAACCCACAGCTCGGAGATGCCGCACACTTCGCGCTGTTTTTCACTGGCCCATTGCACGTACTCACGCGCCGCCTTGGAGGCCTTCATGATGGTCTCGTGGTCGCCGTGGCCTTCGATGCCGAAGCCGACCACCGGCTTGCCGGTGGTGGCGATGCCGTCGACCACTTTTTTGGTCCAACCGTCTTCAATGCCGATCACCACCACGGCCGCGACGTTGGGGTTGCAGCCCGCGCCTATCAGCGTGCGAAAGTGCAGCTCCAGGTCGGCGCCGAATTGCAGGCGGCCGTAGGGGTGCGGAATCGCCATGCTGCCCTTGATGTTGTGGGCCACGGCCTCCGCCGCAGCGTTGGACAGGTCGTCCAGCGGCAGGATGATGACGTGGTTGCGCACGCCGACGCGGCCGTTCTCGCGGCGATAGCCCAGGAATGTGGTGTCTTTGTTAATCACTGACATAAGAAATCCTTAAAAAAATGACTTGGATTGATGGTGCGCCCGGCGTAGCGAGCGGGCGGCAGGCTAGGCACAAACCTCAGCCGGGCTTGCGCCCGGCGAGGATTTGCAACGACGCATCCTGCCCGCGCAGTAGCCGGGAGCGCCGTCAATCACCACCTCTTTGTTTTGATGTTGTGCACATGCGCATGCTGGCCCGCCTTGATATTGGCGACGACCTTGCCCATGTCGATGCCGTACTTGAGCACCGTATCGCCGACAGCCATGTCCTTGAGCGCCACCTTGTGGCCGATGGGAATGTCCTGCTGGGCCTGCACATTGATCATGCGGTCCTCGTCCATGATCCAGCCGGTCATGGCGGTTCCGGCCTTCACACCTTCCACCACCACGACGGCCACGGTGTCTTTGGCGTCATGCAATACGAAATGAATCATGGGTTCTCCATCAGGGGCTGAGTTGAATCGAACCGCCAGTTTTATGGAGGGGCAACACCTTGTCAATTAACTCATATATATGACTTGTACGACTGGGCCAACGGTGTTTCAATGGGCGCCGTGAACGTGAAATCCGGACCCCCACCCCTGCGCCCGCTAGCGGGCGGGAACGCGCTGCCGCTTTACCGCCAGGTCAAGCGCGAGCTGCAAAAACTCATCGAAGCCGGCCATTACGGTCCGGGTAAACCCCTGCCCAGCGAAACCGAAATCGCCGCGAGATTGCAGGTCAGCGTGGGCACTTTGCGCCACGCGGTGGATGAACTGGTGCATGAACACGTGCTGCTGCGCCGCCAGGGCAAGGGCACGTTTGTGGCGCCGCATACCGATGCGCGCTTCCTGTTCCAGTTTTTCCATGTGGAGCCGCGCTGGAACTTCGGTGACGACGATGAGGCGCGCGAGCGCGACTATCCTGAGATCGATTGCATTGCCTTCGCGCGCGAGCGGGCAACGGAAGCCGAGGCCGCAGCCTTGCGCATCAAGGCAGGCGAGCCTGTGTTCAGGGCGGAGAACCGGCTCGCTCTGCGCGGCCGCGTGGTAATGCATGACCAGCTGTCGATTTCGGCCGCGCTCTTTCGCAACCTCACCGAAAAGCGTTTCGTCGAAAGACCCAGCACCATTTACGCGCTGTATCAGACCGACTTCGGCATCACCGTGCTGCGCGCGCAGGAACGCGCACGCGCGGCGGCGGCCGAAAAAACCACGGCCCGCGTGCTGGGCGTGACGGCTGGCGCGCCGGTGATGGAAGTGCACCGGCTGGCGCTGACTTTTGGTGACAGGCCGGTGGAGTACCGCGTGTCGACCATCAACACCCAGGCGCACGACTACGTCAGTGTGCTATCCAAGAGACCTTGAGCATGGACCTTGTTTTCTTACTGGAGAAGGCCCGGCTTGCCGGCGTGGAAGCGGCCGTCCGCATCAAAGAGGCGCGGGCCACCCTGCAGCCTGCCGATGTCAGCCAGAAAGCGCCTGGCGATTGGGTCACGCGCTTTGACCGCGAAGTGGAGGAGCACCTGCGGCAAGCCCTGCGGCATGCTTTTCCACAGAGCCGTTTTGTCGGCGAGGAGGGCGGCGGCGAGTTGACGGACGAGCCTGCCTGGCTGGTTGACCCGATTGACGGCACGGCGAACTTTGCGCGCGGCTATCCGCAGTATGCGGTGTCGATCGCGCTCTGCGTGGGCCGCGAGCCGGTGCTGGGGGTAGTCGCCGATCCTTCGCGCGATGAAGTGTTCACGGCCGCTGCGGGGCTGGGCGCATGGCTGAATGGCCGGCGCATCGCCTGCGCGGAGGCTCGCCCGCCGGGCCAGTGCCTGGTCGCTACGGTGTTTCCCAAACCCGGTGCGCCTTTTATCGACGATTACCTTGCCGAGTTTGGCCGCGTGCTGAAAAGCTTCGGCCAGGTGCGCCGAAGTGGCGCCATGGCGCTGGAGCTGGCTTATGTGGCAGCCGGCAGGGCTGACGCCTTCTGGGAGCGCGGCATGGGCGCCTGGGACGCAGCGGCGGGCGCGGTGTTGTTGCGTGAAGCCGGGGCGGTGATGCGGGCCATGGACGGCCTGCCGCTGCTGGAAAGCCGGATGCTGGTGGCCGGCAGCCCTGCCGGCGCCGCCTTGCTCGAAGGCGTGCTCAAACATCCCTGAGGCGGGCGAGTTGCCTCGCGCGCTGGCCGAGCGTGGCGTTAACAGGCTAGCCCAGCAAGGCCTGCGCGAATTCGCGTGCGTTGAAGGTTTCCAGGTCTTCGAGCTGTTCGCCCACGCCGATGAAGTACACCGACACGGGGCGCAGTGCAGGCGAGGCCAGGGCACGCTCACGCGCCCACAACGCGATGGCTGCCAGCACGCCGCCCTTGGCCGTGCCGTCCAGCTTGGTCACGATAAGGCCGGTCAGTTGCAAAGTGTCGTCAAAGGCCTTGACCTGGGCCAGGGCGTTCTGACCGGTGTTGCCGTCAATCACCAGCAACACTTCATGAGGCGCCGTGGCATCCGCCTTCTGGACCACGCGCTTGATCTTGCGCAGCTCTTCCATCAGGTGCAGTTGCGTGGGCAGGCGGCCGGCGGTGTCGACCAGCACCACATCCTTGCCGCGTGCCTTGCCGGCGCTCACCGCGTCAAAGCTCACGGCGGCCGGATCGCCCCCTTCCTGGCTCACGATCTCGACGGTGTTGCGGTCGGCCCAGACGCTGAGTTGCTCGCGCGCCGCCGCGCGAAAGGTGTCAGCCGCCGCGAGCAGCACCGAGGCGCCTTCGTTCGCCAGGTGGTGCGTGAGCTTGCCAATGGAAGTGGTCTTGCCGGCGCCGTTCACGCCGGTGACCATGATCACTGTGGGCTGGTACTGGCCTATCACCAGCGGCTGCTCCAGCGGCTTGAGCAGCTGTGCGATTGCATCCACCAGCGCGTTCTTGACGGCCACGGGGTGGGTCATGCCGCCTTCGCGCACCCGGCGCTTGACGTCGGCCAGCAGGTGTTCGGTGGCCTTGGTGCCGGTATCGGCCATCAGCAGCGCGGTTTCAAGGTCTTCGTAAAGCGCGTCGTCGATGCGGCTGCCGGTGAACACCGTTGAAATGCTGGAGCCGGTTTTGCGCAGGCCGGCCTGCAGTTTGCTGAGCCAACGCTCGCGTTCCGGCGGGACGGCGCCGGGGACCGGCATGGCGATGGGGGTGACCAGCGCGCTGCCTATCAATCCCCCGCCGGTGGACGCCGACACAGGAGTGGCTGCCGATGGGCTGTCCGTGGCCGCCGGTGTCACAGGGAACGGGGGGGGCACGGCAGCGGGAGGAGGGGATTTTTTCTTGAAAAAACTGAACATTGGGTATGCTTGTGGAGTCCTAGTGGGCTGCTGCACTTTGCCGGACAGCGTGCGGCGCCACCCATCCATTCTATGAAACACCCCAGACAAGCCCTTTTGACGCAGCCAGTACCCCTTTCCCGCCCCGTTTTCCGCATTCCCCATGCCCCGGCCGCCCTGCTGGCGCTGTGCCTGGGGGCTGCCGCGCTGGCGCAGGCACCCGCGCCACAACCCGAAGTCGAACAATTCACGCTGGCCAACGGCCTCACGGTCATCGTCAAGCCCGACCACCGCGCGCCCACGGCGGTGCACATGCTGTGGGTGCGGGTCGGCTCCATGGACGAGGTTGACGGCACCTCGGGTGTGGCCCACGCGCTGGAACACATGATGTTCAAGGGCACGCCCACGGTCAAACCCGGTGACTTTTCCAAACGGGTTGCCGCGCTGGGCGGGCGCGATAACGCCTTTACCAGCCGCGACAACACCGGTTACCACCAGCAGATCCCGGCCGGCAAGCTTGAAGACGTGATGCGGCTCGAAGCAGACCGCTTTGCGCACATGCAGTGGCCCGATGAGGAGTTCACGCGCGAGATCGAAGTCGTCAAGGAAGAACGCCGCCTGCGCACCGAAGATTCGCCGCGCGCCATGCTGTATGAGCAGGCCACGGCGATCACCTTCCTGGCTTCGCCCTATCGCCGCCCCGTCGTCGGCTGGATGAGCGACCTGGACGCGATGACGCCCGGCGACCTGCGCGAGTTCTACCGGCTCTGGTATGTGCCGGCGAATGCGGCGGTCGTGGTGGCCGGCGATGTGACGGTAGCGCAGGTCAAAAAGCTGGCCGAAAGATATTACGGCGGCATCCCCGCCCGCTCGTTGCCTGTGCGCAAGCCGCGCATCGAGCCCGAGCAGGACGGCATGCGCCGGCTGGACTACAAAGCCCCGGCCAGCCAGGCCTATGTGGGCATGTCGTTCAAGGTGCCCAAGCTGGAGCCGGCGGACCTGGTGACGCCGGCGGCCGGCGCACAGCCCTCGCCAACGGCCGCGGCCAGCCGGGACGCGCTGGCGCTGGCGGTGTTGTCGGCCGTATTGGACGGCTACAGCGGTGCCCGCCTGGACCGCGCGCTGGTGCAGGGCCAGGGGCAAGGCAACGAGCGCGTGGCCGACAGCGCCGGCGCCTCCAGCGGCCTCATCGGGCGTGGCCCGCAGCTTTTCGTCCTCGACGGCGTGCCCGCCGAGGGCAAGACCACGCAGCAGGTGGCCGAAGCGCTGCGCCGGCAGGTGGCCCTGGTCGCACGCGAAGGCGTGAGTGAAGCCGAACTCAACCGCGTCAAGACGCAGTGGGTGGCCAGCGAGACCTACAAACTCGACTCGGTCGCCAGCCAGGCGCGCGAGCTGGGCTCCAACTGGATCCAGGGCCTGCCGCTGGACGGCAGCGCCCGCCTGATCGCCCAGCTGCGCACCGTGACCGCCGCCGAGGTGCAGGCCGTGGCCGCCAAATATTTCGGCGACGACCAGATGACCATGGCCACGCTGCTGCCGCAAGCCGCGGACCCGAACCGCAAACCCCGCAAACCGGCCGTCACGCTCCGGCATTGAGACCTGATACCCGACTCCCGATCCCCGAACCGGACGATTTGAACTTCTCATGACATTTGCTATTAAAAATAGAGCAAACACTTCGGTGTTTATCTGGGCCATCGGTGTTTTTTGCCTGAACTTTCAGGCAGGGGCGCTGGCGGCGATCCCGATCCAGCAGTGGACGCAGCCGAGCGGCGCGCAGGTCTATCTGGTCGAAAGCCCGGCCATTGCGATGGTGGATGTCCAGATCGAGTTCGACGCCGGCGCCCGGCGCGACCCGGCAGCACAGGCGGGGCTGGCCAGCGCGATGACGGGCATGCTGGAGAAGGGTGTGCGTGCCAACGATGCCAGGACACCAGAGAGGATATGCGGAGGGCTATGCGTTGACGAGCCGGCCCTTGACGAAAACGCGCTCAGTGAAGCCTGGGCCGATCTGGGTGCGCAGTTCGGCGCCGGCGCCTCGGCGGACCGCATGTTTTTTTCGCTGCGCTCGCTCACGGAGCCCGACCTGCTGAACAAGGCCGTCGCACTGGCCGCGCGCGAACTGGCCGAGCCGGCTTTCCCCGACGCCGTCTGGCAGCGCGAACGCCAGCGGTTACAGGCTTCGATCAAGGAGTCCTATACCCGCCCCGCCAGCATCGTCGGCCGGGCCTATGCGCAGGCGGTATACGGCGCCCACCCCTATGGCCAGCAAATGACGGAAGAAACGCTGTCCCGCATCAGCGTGGACGACATGCGCAAGCTTCACGCCGCCAGCCTGGTGCCTTGCCGCGCGCACATCAGCATGGTGGGCGCGGTAACGCGCGCGCAGGCCGATGCGATCGCGGAGCGCCTGCTGTCGCGGCTGCCGCAGGTGCCGTGCGCCAGCCTGCCGCCCATGCCGCAGGTGCCCGAAGTGGCGCCGCTGGCCCAGGCCGAGGAAAAGCGCATTCCCTTTGATTCGGCGCAGGCGCATGTGCTGATCGGCCAACCCGGCTACAAGCGCGCCGACCCGGACTACTTTGCGCTGACGGTGGGCAATTACATTCTGGGCGGTGGCGGTTTTGTTTCGCGCCTGACGCGGGAAGTGCGTGAGAAGCGGGGGCTGACTTACGGCGTGTACAGCTATTTTTCGCCGGGGCTGCACGCCGGCGCTTTCACCGTGGGCTTGCAGACGCGGCCCGACCAGGCGCCCCAGGCCGTGGCGCTGGTGCGCGATGTGCTCAAAGACTTTGTGGCCAATGGGCCCACCGAGGCTGAGCTGAAAGACGCCAAAGACAACCTCATAGGCGGCTTTGCGCTGCGCATCGACAGCAACCGCAAATTGCTCGACAACATTTCCGGCATCGCCTGGAACCGCCTGCCGCTGGACTACCTGGACACCTGGACGCAGCAGGTTGACAAAGTGACGGTGGCCGACATCAAGGCCGCCTTTGCGCGCAAGCTGCAACCCGAAAAAATGGTCACTGTCATCCTGGGTGCCGCGCCATGAAATACACCCCCGCATCTACCCCCGCCAAAAGCGCTGCCGGTTCAAAGCCTAAAGCCGGCAAGGTGGTGGGCCGCAAAACTGTGCCTCCCGGTGAAATCCGCATCATTGGAGGCCTGTACAAACGCAGCAAACTGCCGGTGCCCAGCAAGCCCGGCCTGCGTCCCACGCCCGACCGCGTGCGCGAAACGCTGTTCAACTGGCTGGGCCAGGACCTGACGGGCTGGCGCTGCATGGACGTGTTCGCCGGCACGGGCGCGCTGGGCTTTGAGGCCGCCTCACGTGGCGCGGCCGACGTGCTGCTGTGCGAGCAGGACCCGGCCCTGGCGCTGCAGCTCAAGGCAGTGCAGGACAGGCTGAAGGCTGATATGTGCCGTATCGAGCGTGGGGATGGATTGAGCGCCTTGAAGCGCGTGGCCCCGGGTAGCCTGCAACTGGTGCTGCTGGACCCGCCCTTTGAATCCACGCTGTTCGAATCCGCGCTGCAAGCCGCCGCGCGGGCCATAGGCCCGACCGGACTGGTCTACCTGGAGGCGCCCAAAGCCTGGAGCGACGAGGAATTGCAGCCGCTGGGCTTGCGGGTGCACCGCAGCGGCAAGGCCGGCGCCGTGCATTTCCATTTGCTGGCCGGGCTGGGCGCTCTCTGAGTCCCGCAGCCTTGCCTGCCTCGTGGTTACAGTACTGCCCACATAGGGGAAAAGGCGGGGGCGGGCATAATTCCACCTATGCCTACCCCCCGCATCGCTGTCTATTCCGGCACGTTTGACCCCTTCACACTGGGCCATGACGACGTGGTGCGCCGCGCAGCCGGGCTGTTTGACCAGCTCGTCATAGCCGTGGCGGTGGCCCACCACAAGAAGACGCTGTTCTCGCTGGACGAACGTGTGGCGCAAGTGAAGGCGGCGACGGCAGGCATTGCCGGCGTGACCGTCCTGCCCTTTGACGGCCTGATCATGGATTTCTGCGCAGCGCAAAAAGCCTCGGCCGTGGTGCGCGGCATCCGCAACCTGACGGACTTCGACTATGAAGCCCAGATGGCGGCCATGAACCGCAAGCTGCGCCCGCAGGTGGAAACCGTCTTTTTGCTGCCCGACGCGCCGCTGCAATGCATCAGCAGCACGCTGGTGCGTGAGATCAGCAAGCTGGGCGGCGATGTGGCGCAGATGGTCAGTCCGGCAGTGGCCTCGGCCCTGGCGGCCGCGCACCAGGGTGCCAAGCTTGATAAAAGCAAAGGGAGCTGAGCATGGCCCTGATGATTACGGATGAGTGCATCAACTGCGACGTCTGCGAGCCCGAATGCCCCAACCAGGCAATTTACCTGGGCAAGGAAATCTATGAAATCGATCCGCACAAATGCACCGAATGTGTGGGCCATTTCGAAGAGCCGCAGTGCGTGCAGGTCTGCCCTGTGGCCTGCATTCCTCTGAACCCGCAGCATATCGAAACGCGGGAAACCCTGTGGGAAAAGTACCAGCGCCTGCAGGCCCTGATTCCCGCCGTCACGCCCCGGTGAGGGCCTGACGCTTTCACTTTCAGTCTTCCGGTTCGGGTTCGACCTTGCGCGGCGGCTTGGGCCGCGGCGGCGTGCTGGTGTGGATCATCATCGTGGCCTTTTCCATCTCGCCCTTGAGCAGCTCCGGCACGGCCTTGAGGCAACGCGCGATGCAATCTTCGATGGCGGTGCGATGTTCTTGCGAGGGTTTTTTGAGCACCCAATTGACGACCTCAGCCTTGACGCCGGGATGGCCCACGCCTATGCGCAGGCGCCAGTAGTCGGGCGTTCCCAGTTGCGCATGGATGTCGCGCAGGCCGTTGTGGCCGGCGTGGCTGCCGCCGAACTTGAGCTTGACCTGGCCGGGCACGATGTCCATTTCGTCGTGTGCCACCAGCACTTCTTCGGGCGCGATCTTGAAAAACCTGGCCAGCGCAGCGACTGATTTGCCCGATACGTTCATAAAGGTCAGTGGCTTGAGCAGCCAGACATTCTGTCCGTTTACCGTGGTGCGGGCGACCTGGCCGTGGTAGCTTTTGTCGAGGCTGAGCGGTGCCTTGAGCTCGCGCGAAAGTTCGTCTATCCACCAGAAGCCGGCGTTGTGGCGCGTGGCTTCGTATTCGGCACCTGGATTGCCCAAGCCAACAAATAATTTAATCATCGGGAAATTTCCATCGCCCAATTCTAGGGGCGTGCCTGCGATGTCCCGCATCACCGGGAAGAGGAGTTCCAAGAAAAACGGCCCTTGTCCCGCAAGAGGACAAGGGCCGTGGGCCTTTTCAGGCCTGCGCGCGAAGTAGATTACTTCTTGGCGACAGGCTTGGCGGCGTCAGCCTTGGCACCAGCCTTGGCTTCCTTGGCGGCAGCGGCCTTGGCGGCTTTCGGGTCCACCGGTGCTGCTGCGGCAGCGGCTGCTGCGGCATCGGCCTCGGCTTCTTCGGACACTGCGGACACCGACACCAGAACCGGGTTGTCCTGGCCCTTGGCGACGAACTTCACGCCCTTCGGCAACGTGATGTCCTTGATGTGCAGCGAGGAGCCCTTCTTCAGGCCGCTCAGGTCGACGGCGATGAATTCGGGGATGTCGGCCGGGAAGCAGGAGATGGTCAGTTCGGTCAGCACGTGGTTGACGAGGCAGTTCTCGGTCTTGACGGCTGGCGACTCTTCTTCACCGCTGTAGTGCAATGGCACCTTGACCGTCATCTTGGTCTTGGCTTCAACGCGCTGGAAGTCGATGTGCAGGATCTGCTGCTTGTAGGGGTGCATTTGCAGGTCGCGCAGCAGAACTTTTTGTTCTTTGCCGCCCAGTTCCATCTCGAGGATGGAAGCATGGAACGCTTCTTTCTTGATGGCGTGGAACAACGCGTTGTGATCGATTTCGATCAGCGTGGGTTCCTTGGCGCCACCGTAAACAATACCGGGCGTGCGGCCCGTGATGCGGAGACGGCGGCTCGCACCCGTGCCCTGCTTTGCGCGCTCAAAAGCGACGAATTTCATAATCAACTCCAATAAAGAACGGACCGCGACCAGTCTCGTTCTGGTTTAAAAGGCTGCTCTTGCTTCCTGATGAAAATCAGGGAGCGGGGCAACCACCTTTTTGCTTCAGGTCAGAACAGGTTGTCCTGGTCCGAAAACAAACTCATGACCGACTCTCCCTTGGCGATACGCTGAATGGTCTCAGCGATCAGCGGCGCCACGGAGAGCTGGCGAATCTTCTTGCAGCCTTCGGCGTTCGGGCTCAGCGGAATGGTGTTGGTGATCACCACTTCGTCGAGCGCGTCGCCCTTGGCGATGCGGTCTATGGCCGGACCCGAAAAAATCGGGTGCGTGCAATAGGCGTAAACCTTCTTGGCGCCGCGCTCCTTGAGCACCTCGGCCGCCTTGACCAGCGTGCCGGCCGTGTCGATCATGTCGTCCATGATCACGCAGTTGCGGCCTTCGATGTCGCCGATCACGTGCATCACTTCCGACACGTTCGCCTTGGGGCGGCGTTTGTCGATGATGGCCATGTCGCAGCCCAGCTGCTTGGCCAGCGCCCGGGCGCGCACCACGCCGCCCACGTCGGGCGAAACGACCATCAGGTCGGCGTAATTTTTCTGCCGCAAATCACCCAGCAGCACCGGCGACGCATAAATGTTGTCGACCGGAATGTCGAAAAAGCCCTGTATCTGGTCGGCATGCAGGTCCATCGTCAGGACACGCGACACGCCCACGGCCTGAAGCATGTTGGCCACAACTTTGGCCGTGATGGGCACACGCGCCGAACGCGGGCGGCGGTCCTGCCGCGCGTAGCCGAAATACGGGATTACCGCGGCGATGCGCTCAGCCGAAGCCCGTTTCAGCGCGTCGACCATGATCAGCAATTCCATCAGGTTGTCGTTGGTCGGCGCGCAGGTCGACTGCACCACGAACACATCGCGAGCCCGCACGTTCTGCTGGATCTCGACGGTGACTTCACCATCCGAAAAACGTCCCACGTGGGCCGCGCCCAGCGAAATACCCAGGTTCTGGGCAATCTCGGAGGCCATGCTCGGATTGGCATTGCCGGTAAAAACCATGAAATCGGGGTGGTGCGTTTGCATGTGGGGCCCAGCTGCTACAAGGACTTGAACGTGGCTGAAATATCTGATCGAGGCAAAATACGCACGGGGACAACACGTTGCAAGGGGGCTTGGCAGTGAGCGCCGCTTGCCTGGCGTGTTTCCAAAAACACACAGACCCGCTGATACACATCATGCGGGTCTGTCAGGAGTCACACGGGCCCGCTCCGGGCGGGTCCGCAACACCGGGGCTGTGGCCCACAGTCTTAAATTTGGCAGGGGTGGAAGGATTCGAACCTGCGAATGCCGGAATCAAAATCCGGTGCCTTAACCAGCTTGGCGACACCCCTACACAGGACAGCTGTTGTTGCCAACAACAGACCTATAACTTATTCATTTATGGTCGCTTGGGAGCACATTTCGAGAGCGGTTATTTTACCAACCGGCCAGGGGATGAGCCTCCAAATTACTGCATTTCCGGACTTTCCAGCCATCAGGCAAACCTGTGGTGTCTGGCAAATCAGTTTCATGCAGCAGTTGCGCAAACACAGCACTTCCGGAGCCGGTCATGCGCCCTTGAAGATGTCTGCTTTTCAGCCAATCGAGCGATTGGCCTATCTGCGGGCACATCTCCTGCGCTACCGGCTGCAAGTCGTTGCGGCCGAATCCGAAATCAAATGATTTCGACTGGCCTTCAGCATTTGCAGCAAAGCCTTGGATTGTAGCAGTTTCTGTGTCGCGTTTGAGCCCGGGTGAACTGAAAATACCTTGGGTGGGGAGTCCGGCCGCCGGCTTGAGCACCACAAAACGGGCAGGTGGCAGGGCCAGCGGGGTGATTTTTTCGCCAATGCCCTCCACCCAGGCGTGGCCGCCCGAGAGGAAAAATGGCACGTCCGCCCCCAGTGACAGGGCAAGGGCGCGCAGTTCGTGGGGCGGCAGGCGCACGCCCCATAGCCGCTGCAGGGCCAGCAGGCAGCTGGCCGCATCCGATGAGCCGCCGCCCATTCCGGCTTGCGACGGAATCCTTTTTTTCAGGCCGATGTGCACGCCCAGCGAGGTGCCGCAGGCCGCCTGCAGCGCCTTTGCGGCGCGCACCGCGAGGTCATCCGCGGGTAAAGCTTCTGCCGCCTGGCCGTCTGTTTCCAGGTCTTCCCGGCTGATCCGGCCGTCGGTGCGCAGTTCAAAGTGCAAGGTGTCACACCAGTCGATCAGCATGAAGATGGACTGCAGCAGGTGGTAGCCGTCCGGCCTGCGGCCGGTGATGTGCAGGAAAAGATTGAGCTTGGCGGGCGCCGGCACGTCATAGAGCGCCTTGAGCGGCGGCACGGAAGGTTGAGCGAGGGCGGTCGATGTCATTAAACGGGTAGGGCGGCGAGAGTGACTATTGGTCGAGCACGACGCGCAGGTCGGCCTGCGGTGCAGGCTGCGACCTTTTGGCGGAAATGCGGCCGTCCTGGTAGCGGGAAAGGTCCGCCGACCAGCCGCTGGCGGTTGCATTTTCTCCACGCAGCCACGCAAACAGCGCGCCCAGCGGGACGGCCGCGCCCGTGGCCTGGGCCATCAGCTCATCGACGGAGGCAAAGCGCTGAACCTTGCCGTTGCCCGAATCCAGCACAGCTTCGCCGGGCGACCAGCGCAACACGCCCAGCACATTGCCCAGGGGGCTGACCAGCGTAAGTTCACCGCGTTCGCTATTTCCCTTGAGGTCGAAGCTGGCCGAAAAAGATTGCGCCGGCTCGCTTTGCACCTGCAGGCTGATGCGGCCGGTCCAGAATTCGTTTTTCAGGCCGTCCTGGGCCGTGGCCTTGGGCATCTGGGCGCAGCCGGCCATGAAGAACGCCATGAAAAAGCCCGCGAAAACAAGAGCCAGCCGGGCCAGCTGCGTAGGGAGGGTGAGCCGCAAAATAGGAGTTCCCGGCTACAGCTTGACGCGCAGGCGCTTGAGCGTTTCGAGCAACGTTTCGTTCTCGGGGTTGAGCAGGCGGCCTTCCTTCCAGATGGCGACGGCACGGTCGCGCTGGCCCATGGCCCACAGCACCTCACCGAAGTGTGCGGCGATCTCTGCATCGGGCTTGGCCTTGTAGGCCGCCTCGAAGATGCGCGCGGCTTCGGCGTTGTTGCCCATGCGGAATTCAACCCAGCCCAGGCTGTCACCGATAAAAGGATCGGAGGGGGCAAATTCCAGCGCCTTGCGGATCAGCTCGCGCGCTTCCGGCAGCCGCACGCTGCGATCCGCAAGCGAGTAGCCCAGGGCGTTGTAGGCATGGTGGTAGTCGGGCTTGAGCTGGATGACCTTGCGCAGCAGGCTTTCCATCTCATCAAGCTTGCCCAGCTTTTCGGCCATCATGGCCTGATCGTAGAGAAGCTCGGTTTCTTCCGGCGCCTTCACCAGAGCTTGTGCCAATACCTCATGCGCCAGCTGGTATTGCTTGAACTCGCGCAGCAGGGACACTTCCGCATTGAGCTTCATCCTGGCCTCTGCCGGGTTGCGCTCTGGCAGCTTGCGGATCAACTGGCGGCCTTCCTCGAGCTTGCCTTGGCTGGCCAGGATGGAGGCGCGCCGGGTTTGCGCCTGTGCAAGGTCGGAGGCATTGTCGATCTTGGCGAGCCAGCTTTCCGCCGCGGCGTAGTCCTTGCGTTTTTCCGCGAGCTGCGAAAGTGACAAATAGGCCTGGGCCAGGCCGCGGTTGCGTTCACCTTCCGAAGTCTGCTGCTGCGCCAGCTTGACGTAGCGCTCCAGCGAGCTCTGCGCCTGCGCCAACTGGTTGTCCTGCAATTGCAGGGAGCCCAGCACCAGCCAACCTTCGGGCAGGTCGGGTTTTTCACGTGTCACCACCTGCAATTGGGCGGAGGCTTCGGCATAGCGCTGGGCGTCCAGAAGGGCCCGGGCGTAACCCATCCTGATCTCAGGCATGGCCTTGGGGTTGCCTTCGAAATATTTGCGAACCACACCTTCGGCTTCGGGCTGTTTGGGATCCATCAGTTCAAGCGCTACCAGCGCCGGGCCTTCGGCACGGGGAGCCGCAGCCTGCCCGCGCCTGGCGGCCTCCAGTGCTCCCTGGGTGTCGCCTGCGGCCAGGCGCATGCGGCCCAGTGCCGTCCAGGCGGCGCCGGCGGTGGCGGGATCACCCAGGTAACCAGCCAGGGCTTCCTCGACAACGGTGCTGGCCAGTTTCTTGTCCGCCGCGCGCGCATAGACGCGCGGCACGGCGGTCAGCACGGCTGGCCGTTCCACGTCCGGCGCGAGCCTGATTTCAGTTTGCAGTGGCTCTACCGTGTCGGTGATCCGGTTGAGCGCCACCAGGATCTGCAGCACGTAGCGATTGGCTTCGCGCGAGGTGGGCTGGTCCTGCTTCCAGGCGCGGGCCGACTGCAGGGCAGCGTCGCCCGAACGCGACTGCAGGGCGATATCGGTGGCGCGCTGGTAAAGCTGCGCGTCGCCGGTTTTGCGGGCGGCGTCCAGCATCAGGGCGAAGCCCGCGGCCGGCTCGCCGTCCTGCAGGGTCATCTCACCGACCAGCAACTGGTAAAAAAGGGCGCTGTCCAGAAGAGACGAGGGCGCTGCTTCCTGCGCGGCCTTGGCTTCGCCCAGCGTGGCGGGGGCAGCGGAGACAGGCTCGTCGGTCTGCGCCAGCGCGACGGGAACGACAAACCACAGGCCGCTGAGGGCAAGGCCGGCAAGGCCAGTTTTTTTCTTCATCGAACCATGATAATTGATGCTTTCGGGCCGCGCTCCCGCTTTACCCTGCCGTCCTGAAAGCTTTTGTGGCGGCGCCGCGCCATGAATCGCCCTTGCGCCCGCGGACCGGCGCCCCAGCTGCCAAACCTATGCCTGAACTGCCGGAAGTCGAAGTCACCCGCCTGAGTTTTGCGGACCGAATCGCGGGTGCGCACATCGAGCGCATCGAAATGGGCAAGCCTCTGCGCTGGCCGCTGGGCTGCCAGCCGCGCCAACTGGTCGGCCGGCAGGTGCTGGCGGTCCGGCGGCGCGGCAAATACCTGCTGGTGGATCTCAGCGAGGGCCTGCTGATGATCCATCTGGGCATGTCCGGCAGCGTGAGTTTCGGCACCGGCTTTCCCGAGCCGGGCAAGCACGACCACTTCGAAATGGTCACCAGCCTGGGAACCCTGCGGCTCAACGATCCGCGCCGTTTTGGTGCGGTGGTCTATGCCAGCGGCGAAAACGCCCCGGCCGCGCAAAAGCTGCTGGGCCGCCTGGGCGTGGAGCCGCTCAGCGAGGGTTTCGACGCGGCCGGCTTTTACCAGGCGCTCAAGCTGCGGCAGACACCCATCAAGCAGGTGCTGCTGGGCGGGGAGGCGGTGGTGGGTGTCGGTAATATTTATGCGTCAGAGGCCTTGTTCCTGGCCGGCATTCGGCCGACCACGCGGGCCAGCCGCATCAGCAAGCCGCGGGCGGCGTTGCTCCACGCGGCCATACGCCAGGTGCTGGCCCAGGCGGTTACAAAAGGCGGCAGCACCTTGCGTGATTTCTCCAACGCCTGGGGCGAATCGGGCTATTTCCAGCTGGAAGCCATGGTTTACGACCGGGCCGGCCAGCCTTGCCGGGTGTGCGCCACGCCCGTCAAAAGCATGCGCCAGGGCCAGCGCTCCACTTTTTACTGCGCAAAATGCCAGAAACCTTGAAGCTGGGTCCGTAGTCGCGCCAATAGGCCTTTCGGGGCTGCGATGCTATATTGACCGACCACACTTAACGGAAGACCGATGTCTTTTAACGAACAATTTGATCAGCACGGCCAATGGCGACGTGAATTTGCACTCCGCCTGAAGCTGCTTGCTGAGTGGATGAAAGACCATGACCTGCTCGACGCGGCCGTCGAGGAGCGCCTTCAGCGGCTGGAATCGCAGGTGCGCTCCGACAAGGTCATGGTGGCTTTTGTGGCGGAATTCTCGCGCGGCAAGTCCGAACTGATCAATGCGATCTTCTTCGCCGGCTACGGCCGCCGCATCATGCCGGCAAGCGCCGGACGCACCACCATGTGCCCGACCGAACTCGGCTACGACGCTGACGTGCCGCCCTGCCTGCGCCTGCTGCCCATAGAAACGCGGCTGCAGAAACAGGCGCTGATGGAATGGCGCATGGCTCCTGAGAAGTGGACCCGGGTGGATCTGGACGTCAACGACCCCGCGCAGCTGGCCCAGGCGCTCGAAAAAGTCGCCGAAGTGCGGCACGTCACCCAGGACGAGGCCCGCGCGCTGGGCTTCTGGCACGACAGCAGCCCCGAAGACAACCCATTGGCCGGCCCCGACGGACTGATCGAGGTGCCCAAGTGGCGCCATGCGCTCATCAATATCGCGCACCCGCTGCTCAAGCAGGGCCTGGTGATCCTGGATACGCCCGGCCTGAACGCCATAGGCGCGGAGCCCGAACTGACCGTGAGCCTGATTCCTCAGGCGCATGCCGTGGTTTTCATCCTGGCAGCCGACACCGGCGTCACCAAGTCCGACCTGTCGATCTGGCGCGAGCACATGATCACGGAAGGCGACGGCAGTGACGCGCGCCTGGTGGTGCTCAACAAGATAGACACGCTCTGGGACGCCCTGAGCACGCCCGAGCAGATCAAGGCGCAAATCGACCGGCAACGCGCGACCTCGGCTGAAATCCTGGGCCTGCCGGAGTCGCAGGTCATCCCCGTCTCCGCCCAGAAGGGGCTGGTGGCCAAGGTGACGCGTGACAAGGCCTTGCTGGAAGCCAGCCACCTGCCGGCGCTTGAACTGGCGCTGGGGCAGGGCGTGATGGGCCAGCGCCAGAAAATCCTGCGCTCCGCGGTGGCCGCCGGTATCGGCGAACTCCGCACGGAAGCCGGGCGGGCCATGCACATACGCCGGCGCGACCTGGCCGAGCAGATGATCGAGCTGCGCGGCCTGCGCGGCAAAAATGTTTCGGTGATCAAGCACATGCGCAGCCGCATCGAACAGGAGCAGGCCGAATTCGACACCAGCGGCTCCAAGATCCATGCGGTGCGCTCGGTCCACCTCAAGATGCTGCGCGACCTGTTCAACCTGCTCAGCACGCCGACGCTCAAGGCCGAACTGGCTGAACTCACGAATGCGTTGAAGCAACCAGGCATTAAGCTGGGCGTCAAAAAAGCCTACGGGCAGACTTTCTCGCGTCTGCGCGAGGGCCTGCAAAAGTCCCAGGTCCTGAGCGGCGAAATCCAGTCCATGTTGACTGCATCCTTCCGCCAGCTCAATTCCGAATTCAGTTTTTCGCTGCAGGCGCCCAAAGAGCCGGAGTTGATCCGCTACGAGCACGACCTCGAACTGATTGAGCGCAGCCACTTGCAATACCTCGGGCTCGGCAATGTACTCAAGCTGTCCCAGTCGGAGTTCTCCGAGCGCCTGGTGCGTGCGCTGGCTACGCGCTTGCGCGTGGTCTATGAAACGGCGCTGGGCGAAGTCGAACTCTGGAACAAGTCGGCCGCTTCGCAGCTCGACGCCCAGTTGCGCGAACGGCGCCGCAATTTCGGCCGCAGGCTGGAGGCCATTGAGCGTATCCAGCAGGCCGCGTCGGGGCTGGACGAGCGCATTGCCGAAATCGACGAGCAGGAAGCCGTGCTCAACGAGCTGGACAACAAGCTCACTGAGCTGACCGCGCACCTGATGGGCGGCCCCACGGCGCAAGATGCCGCCGCAGCCGCCAGGAACGCGGCCTTGCCCGAGGCAGCCTGAGTCTTGCCCGTGGGTTTTTCGGCCTTGCAGCGCCCTGTCCCTCGCAAGGCGCGAAACGGGTGATGAAACCAGACGCCCTGCAAACCCTGCCTCCCGATTTTTCCGCGGAAATCGTCCGCTGGCAAAGCGCGCACGGGCGCAACAGCTTGCCCTGGCAGAACACGCGCGATCCCTATCGCGTGTGGTTGTCTGAAATCATGCTGCAGCAGACCCAGGTCGCGACCGTGCTCGACTACTACGCACGATTCCTTGAGCGCTTTCCAACCGTCGCCGGGCTGGCGGCCGCGAGTGAAGACGAAGTGCTGGGCCTGTGGAGCGGGCTAGGCTACTACAGCCGGGCGCGCAACCTGCACCGCTGCGCGAAAGACGTGGTGGCCCTGCATGGCGGGCAATTCCCGGCTACGGCGGAGCAATTGCAGACCCTGCCCGGAATTGGCCGCTCAACGGCGGCCGCGATTGCTTCCTTTTGCTTTGGCGAGCGTGTCGCGATTCTGGACGGCAACGTCAAGCGCGTGCTCACGCGGGTGCTGGGGTTTGCCGCCGATCTTGCCCAAAGTGCCAATGAAAAAGCGCTGTGGAACCTGGCCACGGAACTGCTGCCCAAGCGGAACCTGCCGCAAGCCATGCCGCGCTACACCCAGGGATTGATGGACCTCGGTGCGTCGATCTGCGCCGGGCGCCAGCCGCAGTGCCTGCTGTGCCCGGTACAGAAGCTGTGCCGCGGTTTTGCCGAGGGCGATCCCGGCAAATACCCCGTCAAGACCCGCAAGCTCAAGCGCAGCGCCCAGGGCCTGAGTCTGCTGTGGGCACAGCGGCCCGATGGTTCTGTCTGGCTGGAAAGGCGCCCCGGCCGGGGCGTCTGGGGCGGGCTGTATTGCCTGCCGGTGTTTGACAGCGACGATGAGCTCAAAGCGGTGCTGCCGGCTTCGCTGCAATCACGGCTGGATCCGCTGCCGCGGTTTGTCCATGTGCTGACGCACAAAGATTTGCATCTGTCGCCGTGGATTGCGGGTTTTGGCGCCAGCCAGGCGCTACCCAAGGCCATGGTGTCGCAAGAGCGGCCGGGCGGCTGGTTTGGCCCCGATGCCTGGCCGGCTTTGGGCCTGCCCGCGCCCATACGCAAGCTGCTCGCGCAAGACGCCTGAAGCCGGCTCCCGTTTTCGAAAGCCCTAGCCCGCGTCCAGCTCGCGGTGCCGCTTCAGCGTGCGCCAGTCGGTGCTGAAAGCGGCCGCGAGCTGCTCGACCAGGTAGACCGACCTGTGCTGGCCGCCGGTGCAGCCTATGGCGACGGTCACGTAGCTGCGGTGGTCGCGCACCAGAGCGTTCAGCCAGTGGTTGAGGAACTGCTCGATATGCTTGAACATTTCGCCGACCTCGGCATGCGCCTTGAGGTAGTTCGCCACCGGCTCATCGAGGCCCGTCAGGTGGCGCAGGCCGGATTCGTAGTGCGGATTGGGCAGCATGCGGACATCGAACACATAGTCGGCGTCCAGCGGGACACCGCGCTTGAACGCGAAGGATTCGAACACCAATGTCAGCTGCGTGATGGGCGCGGAGATCAGCGACTTCACATAGCCCTGCAACTGCGATGAGCGGATCATGCTGGTGTCCAGCACGTGGGCTTGTTCGCGCATTTCGCTGAGCAGTTCACGCTCCAGCTCAATGGCGTCCACCAGTGCACGATGCTGGTCGGAGGCGTCTATGCGCGACAGCGGGTGCAGCCGCCGCGTTTCCGAAAAGCGGCGTACCAGGGTTTCAGTGTTGGCGTCCAGGAACAGCGACTGCACCACCACGCCGGATTCGCGCAGCTGGCGCAGCTGCTGCGGCACCAGCGGCAGCGAAGTGGCGCTGCGCACGTCCATGGCGATGGCCACCTTTTGCGCGCCGTGCTGCTGCTCCAGCGCAACGAAGGGCGTGAGGAGTTCCGGGGGCAGGTTGTCGACGCAGTAATAACCGGCGTCCTCCAGCGCATGCAGGGCGACGGATTTGCCCGAGCCCGACATCCCGGTGATGAGGACCATTTCCAGCGTAGCCATCACTGCCCCAGCATTTCCTTGGCATGGGCCAGCGTGGTGCTGGAGAGACGCTCGCCGCCCAGCATGCGGGCGATCTCAGCCACGCGCTGCTCGCCGTTGACATGGTCGACGGCGCTCAGGGTGACGCCATTCTCGGCGCGCTTGGCGACCACCAGGTGCTGATCGGCGCAGGCTGCCACCTGCGGCAAATGCGTGACAGCCATGACTTGGCGGTCTTTGCCCAGCTGCTTCATCAGGCGGCCTACGGTTTCGGCGACAGCACCACCCACGCCCGAGTCCACTTCGTCAAAAATCAGGGTTTCGGCCTGCCCGAGCTGGCTGGTGGTGACCGCAATCGCCAATGCGATGCGCGACAGCTCGCCCCCGGAGGCTACCTTGCCGACCGGACGCGGCGTGCTGCCGCTGTGGCCGGCCACCAGGAATTCGGCTTGTTCCAGGCCGTGCTGGGCGGGTTGATCGAGCCTGGCCAGCGCGACGTCGAATTTGCCGCCCTGCATGCCCAGGCCTTGCATTGCTTGCGTGATGGCCTTGGCCAGCTTGGGCGCGGCCTTGCTGCGCGCCTTGGACACCTGGCCGGCTTCTTCGAGGAAGGCTCCCTTGGCCTCGCCCTCGTTCTTTTCAAGCTGGGCCAAATCGGCCGCCGCATTGAGTTTTTGCAGCTCGGTCTGCCAGGACGCCAGCAGTTCGGGCAGCTCTGCCGGGGTACGTTTGTAGCGGCGCGCCAGGCTGACCCACAGCGACAGCCGCTCATCCAACTCGGCCAGCCGCTGCGGCTCCAGCTCGGCATGACGGGCGTAGCCGTTGAGGGAATGAACGGTGTCCTCCATCTGCGCCAGCGCACCGTTCAGCACTTCCACCATGGACTTGAATTCGGGTTCTATGTGTTCCTGGCCTTGCAGCGCGGCGATGGCGCGGCCCAGCAGCGCGTTCGCGTTCTCGTCGGCTTCCTGCAATGCGTCGACGGCGGTCTGCACCGCCTCGCGCAGGGCCTGGGCATTCGACAGGCGCCCGTGCTGGGCATTGAGTTCATCCCATTCGTCGGCCCCCGGGGCAAGCTTGTCCACTTCGCCGATCTGCCAGGCCAGGCGTTCGCGTTCGCGCTGCAGGCTGTCCTGGGCGTCGCGCGCCTCCAGTAGCGTCTTTTGCGCCAGGCGCCATTGCTGCCAGCGGCGCGAGAGTTCGTCCGTGGAAACGTCCGCATAGGAGTCCAGCAGGCCGCGCACCGCATCCGGCCGCGTCAGGCTTTGCCAGGCATGCTGGCCGTGGATGTCGACCAGCTGGTCAGCGATTTCCCTGAGTTGGGTGGCGGTGGCCGCGCTGCCGTTGATCCAGGCTCGGCTTTTGCCTTGCGCGTCGACTGTACGGCGAAGCAGCAGGGTGTCGCCGCCCTCGAAGCCGGCTTGTTCCAGCCATGAAGCCAGGGCTTTGGGGCTGTCGAATTCGGCGCTGATCTCGCAGCGTGCCGCACCTTCGCGCACCACGCCGGCATCCGCGCGAGCGCCCAAGGCCAGTTGCAGTGCGTCGATCAGGATGGATTTGCCGGCGCCGGTCTCACCGGTGAGCACCGTGAACCCGCCGGACAGGTCCAGTTCGAGTTCGTGGACGATGACGAAGTCGCGAAGCGAGATGCTTTTAAGGCTCATAAGGTGAATCCGGGGCGTTCAGGCCACGCCTTCATTCCAGTGAAGTTTTTTGCGCAGGGTGTCAAAGTAGCTCCAGCCCTTGGGATGCAGAAATCGCATCTGGTGCTCGGAGCGCCTGACGGTGATGCGGTCGCCATGCAGAAGGCTGGCCAGCGACTGCATGTCGAAGTTGGCGCTGGCGTCGCGGCCGGCGACGACTTCAATCGTGATTTCGCCCGAGTCGGACAGCACGATGGGCCGGTTGGACAGGGTGTGCGGCGCAATCGGCGCCAGCACCCAGCCGGCGATCGAGGGGTGCAGCAGTGGGCCGCCTGCGGACAGTGCATAGGCCGTGGAGCCGGTGGGTGAGGCGATGATCAGGCCGTCGGCGCGCTGGTTGGCCACAAAGCGGCCGTCCACCTCGACGCGAAGCTCCACCATGCCGGCGGTCGCGCCGCGGTTGACCACCACGTCATTCATGGCGGTGGCGCTGAAAACGCAGCGTCCGTCGCGCACCACCTTGGCCTGCATCATCCAGCGGCGGTCTTCCTCGTATTCGCCGCGCAGCATGGGAACCAGCGTGGCCTGGTAGTCCTCGAAGGCGATGTCGGTGATGAAACCGAGCCGGCCCTGGTTGATGCCTACCAGCGGGATACCGAACTGCGCCAGCAAGCGGCCTATGCCCAGCATGGTGCCGTCGCCGCCGACCACCAGGGCCAGGTCGCATTGGGCGCCTATGCCGGCAGCGTCCAGCGTCGGGAATTGCGTCAGGCCCGTATTGCTGGCGGTGTCCTGCTCGATCGCCACCTCGCAGCCCTGGGTGCCCAGGAAATGCGCAATCTCCTCCAGCGCCGACCGGGAACCTTGTGCGTGGTACTTGCCGATCAGGGCGACATGGCGGAATTGCGACTTCATCGGCAAATTACATCACAACATGCGGCCCAGGCTTCGTAGAATGTGGACATGCTTGATGATCGTGCGCGGTTGCTTCTCAAGGCGCTGGTGGAGCGCTACATTGCCGATGGCCAACCGGTGGGGTCGCGCACCTTGTCCAAGGCCTCGGGCCTGGAGCTGTCCCCCGCCACCATACGCAACGTGATGAGCGATCTTGAGGAGCTCGGCCTGATCGTCAGCCCGCACACCTCGGCCGGCCGCATTCCCACGGCGCGCGGCTATCGCCTGTTTGTCGACACCATGCTGACCACGCAGCGTGACGCTTTTCCGGTATCCGGCCAGATCGGCGCGCCGCGTCTGGCACCCGACCAGCCGCAGAAGGTGATCAGCAACGCGGCGCACATGCTGTCCAGCCTGTCTCAGTTCGTTGGCGTGGTCATGGCGCCGCGCCGGACCTCGGTGTTCCGCCATATTGAATTCCTGCGCCTGTCCGAAAAGCGCCTGCTCGTGATCATCGTGTCACCCGACGGCGATGTGCAGAATCGCGTCATCTTCACCGAGGCCGACTACACCCAGTCGCAACTGGTGGAGGCCGCCAATTTCCTCAATTCACACTATGCCGGCATGGCGATTGAGGAAGTGCGCGAGCGCCTGAAAAACGAGGTTGATGCTCTGCGCGGCGAGATCGCCACGTTGATGCAGGCAGCGGTCAAGGTCAGCTCCGAAGCCATCGAGTCGCGCGACGAGGTCGTGATCTCGGGCGAGCGCAACCTGTTGGCCGTCAGCGATTTCTCGGGGGATATGGGTAATCTGCGCAAGCTGTTCGATCTCTTCGAACAAAAGGCGCAGCTGATGCGCCTGCTCGACGTGTCCAGCCGCGCCGAGGGCGTTCGTATTTACATCGGCGGCGAAAGCCAGGTCATTCCCTACCAGGAACTGTCGGTGGTGACTGCGCCCTACGAGGTCGACGGTCAGGTTGTGGGCACGCTGGGTGTCATAGGTCCCATGCGCATGCCCTATGAAAAGATGATCCAGATTGTCGATATCACTTCCAAACTGGTCAGCACCGCTCTCAGCCACAGCAAGTAGGGCCAAAAACAGGTCCCGGACACCCTTACAATCTCCCTCTTGTGTGGGGCGTTAGCTCAGTTGGTTAGAGCAGAGGACTCATAATCCTTTGGTCGAGTGTTCAAGTCACTCACGCCCTACCATTTAAATAAGCTATAATTTGAGGCTTAGCGGCTGTAGCTCAGTTGGATAGAGTACTTGGCTACGAACCAAGGGGTCGTGGGTTCAATTCCTGCCAGCCGCACCACTTTTATAAGTGACTTCAATAGCCTAGAGGCTTAACCCTCTAGGCTATTTTTCTTTGCGCGAAGCTTTTTTAGTGGTTTTCCTGGGGCCAAGCGGGCCTGGATGGGCTGTACGTCCGGCAAGAGCTCCGTTATTCTGGAAGCTCATTCCGGAGGAGAGACATGGGATCACTGAATGTCGAAGACCACGGCGATTGGCTGGGTTTTGGGATATCGCATGCGGGCCAAACAATTCCCGTGAAAATTTCGCGCGAGGTGATGGAGGAGTTTTTCGGCGCCGCGCCCGGAGATCCCCTGAAAAAAGCCTACGAGCTTGATGCCGAGATGATTCACGCCCGGGCTGCCGACTTGGTCGTGGCGGGTGTCAACTACACGCCCGACAATCCCCTGGTCCTGAAAATGGAAGATTTCTAGGGATATTCGCGGCCTCCGGCCATGAATGCTATGGTGGCCGGAGCATGAACAAAGCCTTTACCAAAGAAACCGATGAGACCGAGGACGACGAGCCCACGCTTGCGCCCTTGCCTGCTGGCGGCAAAAACTACATCACGCCGCAGGGCTACGAGCGCCTGCGCGGCGAACTGCTGGACCTGATCGACAACGAGCGCCCCAAGATGGTCGAGGTCGTCCACTGGGCCGCCAGCAACGGCGACCGCTCGGAGAACGGCGACTACCACTACGGCAAAAAGCGCCTGCGCGAAATCGACAGGCGCATCCGCTTCCTGACAAAAAGGCTGGAGATCGCGGAGGTCAGCAATCCCTCCATCCATCACGGCAGCGACCAGGCCTTCTTCGGTGCCACTGTGACCTATGCCGATGACGAGGGCGTCGAACGCGTCGTGACCATACTCGGCATTGACGAGGCCAACAGCGCGCTGGGGCAGATCAGCTGGATATCGCCCGTCGCCCGGGCGCTGCTCAAGGCGCGCGTGGGCGATGAGGTCAGCCTCGTGACGCCACAAGGCGTGCAGACGCTGGAGGTGCTCAAGGTGGACTACCCGGCGCCCGATGAGCGGACGTCCGGCTAGACAGCGGACTATCCGGTCGACTTCGCCCGCTGAACCCTGAGAACCGAAGGCGTGCGCTTGACGCTGCGCAGGGCCGAGGCCAGGTGGACGCGGTCGCGCACGGCTACACCAAAGCGCAGGTCGGTTGCGTCGTGCGATGGCTCCTGCTCCATGTCGACGTGGGTGATGTCGGCCTCGGCGCTGGCCAGCGCGGCCGCTACCCTGGCCAGTACGCCCTTGCCGTTGGACACCGTGACCAGCAGGTTGGTCTCAAAAGTGCGCACCGGTTCGTCCGACCAGTCGACCGCGATGAAGCGCTCGCTGTCGCGGTGCTGAAGGCGCTTGGCGACGGCACAGTCGTCTACGTGGATGACCAGGCCCTCCCCGCGGCCCAGGTAGCCCACGATGCTGTCGCCCGGGATGGGCCGGCAGCAGGGCGCGAATTGCACCGAAGCGCCTTCGCTGCCGTCTATCACCAGGGCGCCTTGCGACACCGACTCATGGGCGGTGTAGCGTTCGCGGCTCATCAGCAAGGCATTGGGTTTTTCGCCGGTCTCGGCAAGCAGGGTGACGATGCGCTTGGCGACCATGCTGGCGATGCGCTTGCCCAGGCCGATGTCGGTCAGCAGGTCGGCACGCGTGCGGTTGCCAGTAAAGCGCAGGATTTTTTCCCAGGTGGCGTGGTGGGCCTCGTCGTCTTCGGGCAGGCGATCCCGCTCTATGCCTTCGGCCCGCAGCGCCTGCGCAAGCATTTTTTCGCCCAGCTCCTGCGATTCGGACAGCGCCATGGTCTTGAGGTGGTGGCGAATCTTGGAGCGCGCCTTGCCCGTGCGCACAAAGCCCAGCCAGCCCGGATTCGGGCTGGAGACGGAAGCCGTGATGATCTCTATCACGTCGCCGTTGTGCAGTTCGGAGCGTAGCGGCACTTGCTCGCCGTTGACCTTGGCGGCCACGGCCCGGTGGCCTACGTCGCTGTGGATGGCGTAGGCGAAGTCCACAATGGTCGCGCCGCGCGGCATGGCCATGATCTGGCTTTTCGGCGTGAACACATACACCGCCTCGGGGAACAGGTCGATCTTGACGTGGTCCCAGAACTCGGCGGCGTCGCGCGTTTCCTGCTGGATATCAAGCAGCGACTGCAGCCACTGCGTGCCCAGGCGCTGCGAGGCATCGCTGTCCGGGTCGGTGGCTTTGTAGAGCCAGTGGGCCGCCACGCCGGACTCGGCCACCACATGCATGGCTTCGGTGCGCATCTGGAACTCGATGTTGGTGCCGAAGGGGCCGACCAGCGTGGTGTGCAGCGACTGGTAGCCATTGATCTTGGGGATCGCGATGTAGTCCTTGAACTTGCCGGGCAGCGGCTTGTAGAGCTGGTGCAACACGCCCATGGCCGTGTAGCAGGCGGTCAGGTCCTTGACGATGACCCGAAAGCCGTAAAGGTCGGTGACCTGGGCGAAGGAGAGATGCTTCTCGTCCATCTTGCGGTAGATGGAATACAGCGTCTTTTCGCGCCCGGAGATGACCACGGGCACCTGCGCGTTGGTGAAGGCCGCCTCGACTTCGCCCTGCACGCGCTTGATCACGTCGCGCCGGCGGCCACGCGCCTTTTGCAGCGCCTTGGTCAGGGTGGTGTAGCGCCAGGGGTGCAGATGCTGGAAGGAGAGGTCCTGCAGTTCGCGATAGGTGGTGTTCAGGCCCAGGCGGTGGGCGATGGGCGCGTAGATGTCCAGGGTTTCGCGCGAGATTCGCGTCCACTTGGCGCGTGGCACGTCGCCCAGGGTGCGCATGTTGTGGGTGCGGTCGGCCAGCTTGATCAGAATGACCCGCACATCGCGCGCCATCGCCAGCAGCATCTTGCGGAAAGACTCTGCCTGGTTTTCCTCGCGGGTGTTGAATTCCAGCTTTTCAAGCTTGGTCAGCCCGTCCACCAGTTCGGCCACCGGAGCGCCGAAGCGTTCAATCAGTTCGGGTTTGGTGACGCCGCAGTCTTCAATCGCGTCGTGCAGCAATGCCGCCATGAGCGCCTGCGCATCCAGCTTCCATTCGGCACACTGTTGCGCCACGGCAATCGGGTGGGTGATATAGGGCTCGCCGCTGTTGCGCAACTGGCCCAGGTGGGCCTCGTCGGCGAAGCGGTAGGCGCGGCGGACGTTCTCGATGTCGGCTGCGCTCATGTAGTCCAGCCTGGCCGTGAGCGCGGCAAAACTCGCGGCCGCGGCATTGGCGGCGGCCGGGGTCGATTTGCTGGCAACAACAGGCGAAAGCATGGCGCTCATGCCTTAAATGTATCGCGGCAGGAAGAGAAGATGAGAAAAGTGGGTTTTATTGGGCTAAAAATGAAAAAAGCACCGCAATCGCGGTGCTTTTTTGCAAAGGCCGACCTGTTTCAGGTGGGGACTTTTTTCAGCATTTCGAGGCCGATTTTGCCTTCTGCGATTTCACGCAGGGCGGTCACGCCTGGTTTGTTCTTGCTTTCGATCTTGGGGGCGTGGCCCTGGCTGAGCATGCGCGCGCGGTAGGTCGCGGCCAGCACCAACTGGAAGCGGTTCGGGATTTTCTCGAGGCAATCTTCGACGGTAATGCGGGCCATGGTGATCTCCGGTGTGATCGATAAGGAAAAAAGCGCTGAAATCAGGGAATTTGAAGGGCCTGGAAAGTCTCGGCACGGGCACGCCGCTGGGCCGAAAACTTGAGCCGCTGGGCATGCACAATGGTTTTCAGGTCGAAAACCGCCCGCTCAAACAACTCGTTGATTATAACGAAGTCGAATTCCCTGGCCTGGGCCATCTCGAGCGCCGCATTTTTGAGCCGCAGTTCGATGACTTCGGGGCTGTCCTCGCCGCGGCGCTGCAGGCGGGAGCGCAGTTCTTCCCAGCTGGGCGGCAGGATGAAGATCAGCACTGCATTGGAGAAAATCCGTTTGATGTTGATGGCGCCCTGGAAGTCGATTTCCAGGATCACGTCGGCGCCATGGGCCACCCGTTCCTCAATGGTCTGGCGCGAGGTTCCGTAGCGGTGGCCGTGCACATGGGCCCATTCCAGGAAGGCGTCGCGCGCCACCATGCCGTCGAATTCCGCGGGTGACAGGAAAAAGTACTCCCTGCCGTGTTTTTCCTGGCCGCGCGGGGGGCGGGTGGTGTGCGACACCGAGGGCTGGATGCCTGAATCCAGTTCCATCAGGGCCTTGACCAGGCTGGATTTGCCCGCCCCGCTGGGGGCGGCCACGACAAATAGGTTTCCGGGATAGTCCATGCGTGCAGGGCGTTGATTGCTGGTTATTGGAGGCAGGGCGTCTGCGCTATTCGATGTTCTGGACCTGTTCGCGGATCTGCTCGATCAGCACCTTCATGTCCACGGAGATGCGGGTCAGTTCCAGGGAGGCGGATTTGGAGCCCAGTGTATTGGCTTCACGGTGCAGCTCCTGGATCAGGAAGTCCAGTCGCTTTCCGAGCTCTCCGCCGCTTGAGAGCAGGCGGTCGATCTCGTCGAGATGCGATGACAGCCGGGTGATTTCCTCCGCCACGTCAATGCGTATGGCGAAGGCTGTGGCCTCGGTCAGGGCCCGGTCCTGGGCGATTTCCGGCAAGGAGCCGCTGTCGGACAGGGCCATGGCCTCTTTCCAGCGCTCCAGGAAGCGGTTTTTCTGCTGCTCCACCAGCTTGGGAACCATGGGCACTGCCAGCGCGGCCAGCGCGCGCAGTTGCGCCGTGCGGTCCAGCAGCATCTCCGCCAGGCGGGCGCCTTCCCGTTCCCGGGCCGCCATCAACTCCTTCAGGGCTTTTTTGGCCAGCTTGAGCAGCTCATCGCTGTGGTCATGTGGTTTTTTGTCTTCATTCGTCGCAATTCTGAGAATATCTGCGACGCTGAGCGCCCCGGCTTGCGGCAGCCAAGACTTGATGCTGTCCTCCAGCGAGCCCAGGCGTTGCAGGGTGGCCGAAGAGGGCGCGCGCAGGCTGCCCGAGGAGGCGCTTTCAAGAGACACCCGCACCTCGACCTTGCCGCGCTTGAGTTTGCCGGTGAGCAGTTCGCGCAGGGCCGGCTCAGCCTGGCGAAGCTCGTCCGGGAGGCGGAAGGCCAGGTCCAGGAAGCGGCTGTTGACGGAGCGTATTTCGACACCCAGGCGTGAGCTGGCGTCCGGGCCCGACTCAGTTTCCGGGGCGGACTGCGCCATGCTTGATTGCACGGTCGCGTAACCCGTCATGCTGTAAACTGACATTTTTAGATACGCTTTACTAGACTAGAGAGAGAATCAAGACCCAGGCTGGCATTGTCGCGTCTGGGCAACCCCAAATTATGTCAAAGGTCAAGCCTGCACCACTGCCGCCCGACACCGTGATTGGTGGCTATCGTGTTGTGCGAAAGCTTTCGGCCGGTGGCTTCGGGGTAGTTTACTTGGCCGTCGACAACGAGGGCCAGCAGGTCGCCATCAAGGAATACCTGCCCTCTTCCCTGGCCAGCCGCTCGCCCGGCGAATTGCTCCCCCAGGTCCAGCCCGAGAAACTCTCGCTGTATCGCCTGGGCCTTAAAAGCTTTTTTGAAGAAGGCCGCTCCCTCGCCCAGATTTCCCACGGCTCCGTGGTCAGCGTGCTGAATTTCTTCCGTGAGAACGAAACCGTTTACATGGTGATGAACTACCTGGAGGGCGGCACCCTGCAGGACTTCATCATCACGGCCCGCGAGCTGAAAAAACAGAAGGTCTTTCGCGAATCGACCATCCGCTCGTTGTTCGATGAGATCCTGCGCGGCCTGCGCATCGTGCACCAGCACAAGATGCTGCACCTGGACATCAAGCCCGCCAACATCTTCATCACCGACGACAACCGTGCTGTGATGATCGACTTCGGCGCTGCCCGCGAGGTGCTGAGCAAGGAAGGCAACTTCATCCGCCCCATGTACACGCCCGGCTTTGCCGCGCCCGAGATGTACCGGCGCGACTCCTCCATGGGGCCCTGGACCGATATTTACGCCATAGGCGCCTGCATTTACGCCACTATGCAGGGCTACCCGCCCAACGACGCGCCCCAGCGCCTCGAAAAAGACCGTCTGTCGCTTGCCCTCTCGCGCCTGCGTGGGGTCTATTCCGATAACCTGATCGAGGTTGTAGAGTGGTGCATGTCCCTCGATCCTCTGTCACGACCCCAGTCGGTCTTCGCCCTGCAAAAAGAACTGAGCCGGGAAGGCGAGCGCCGCTACACCAAGCTCACCGTCAGCGAAAAGGTTCGCCTGCAGTTTGACAACATGGTGTCCGACACCAAAAAATCCGCGCGCAAGGCCACTGGCTACGCGACCAAATTCAAATGAAATTCTCAGTCTTTCAGGTCAGCCGCAAAGGCGGGCGCGAGAAGAACGAAGACCGCATGGGCTATTGCTACACGCGAGAATCGGGTCTTTTCGTGCTGGCCGACGGCATGGGCGGCCATCCTGAAGGCGAAGTGGCGGCCCAGCTCGCCCTGCAGACCATCTCGGCGCTCTACCAGAAGGAAGCACGCCCAGTCATTGAGGACACCACAGAATTCCTCTCCACCGCCCTGATGGCGGCGCACCACCAGATCATCCGCTACGCCAGCGAAAAAGGCATGCTGGACACCCCCCGCACCACGCTGGTGGCCGCCATCCTGCAAGGCACCGGAGCCACCTGGGTGCATTGCGGCGATTCACGCCTGTATGTCGTGCGCGACGGCGAACTGCTGACGCGCACCCGCGACCATTCCTACCTAGAGCAGCAAAGCGCCGGCGTCATCAAGCTCGAGCGCATCAACCGCAACATCCTCTTCACCTGCCTGGGCTCGCCGACCAAGCCCGTCTTTGACGTCACCGGCCCCGTCACCCTGCAGCAGGGCGACAAGCTGCTGCTTTGCTCCGACGGCCTTTGGGGCAGTCTCAGCGATGCCGAGATAGTGCGCCAGCTGGCCAGCAAGGGTGTTTCCGACGCGGTGCCCGACCTGGTTGAAAATGCCTTGCGCACCGGCGGCGAGCACAGCGACAACGTCACTGTGCTGGCCATGGAGTGGGAAACGCCAGATGCTTTCGAGTCCACGCGCGGCGTCTCCACCGACAGCATCATGGACGGCGTGTTCGCCTCCACCATCCAGGCCGGCGTGCTCGACACCGTGGTCGACGACCTCGACGAGGCCACCATAGAGCGTTCCATCGCCGAGATCAACGAAGCCATACGCCGCTCGGCCGCCAAAAAAGCCTGACACCGCGGCCTTCTGCGCTGGCGGCTGCTTTCCCGGCCCCGCCCTTTTGCCTTACTTTTTCACCCCTGATTCCCCGGCGTTTTTGCCAGAAAGCCACTTCCATGAGCCAGTTTGAACGAAGCGGTGCGCGCGCCGCCGACGCCCTGCGCAGCGTGCGCATCACCCGCCACTACACCGCCTACGCCGAAGGCTCGGTGCTGATCGAGTTCGGGGGCACCAAGGTGCTGTGCACCGCCTCCGTCGAAGAAAAAGTCCCCGGCCACAAAAAAGGCAGCGGCGAAGGCTGGGTCACCGCCGAATACGGTATGCTGCCCCGCGCCACCCACACCCGCAGCGACCGCGAAGCCGCCCGCGGAAAACAAAGCGGCCGCACGCAGGAAATCCAGCGCCTGATAGGCCGTTCCATGCGCTCGGTGTTTGACCTGAAAAAACTCGGCGAGCGCACCATACACCTGGACTGCGACGTTATTCAGGCCGACGGCGGCACTCGCACCGCCAGCATCACCGGAGCCTTTGTCGCTGCGCAGGACGCGGTCAACACCCTGATCTCCGGCGGCAAGCTCTCGCAAAGCCCCATCATCGACCACGTCGCCGCCATCTCGGTCGGCATCGTGCAGGGTACGCCGCTGTTGGACCTCGAATACACCGAAGACTCCGCCTGCGATACCGACATGAACGTCGTCATGACGGGCGCAGGCAATTACGTCGAAGTGCAGGGCACGGCGGAAGGTGTCGCGTTCTCGCGCAAGGAGATGGACGCGCTGCTCGTGCTCGCTGAAAAAGGCATACGTGAACTCGTCGCGCTGCAAAAGCAGTCGCTTGCTGCCTGATCGTCCGCCGCTTGCCGCGCGGCCTTCGGCGTTTTCCGCTCCACTGCTCCATGAAAAAAATCGTACTGGCCTCCAACAACAAGGGCAAGCTCGCCGAACTCAGGTCGATGTTCGCGCCCCTGGGGCTTGAACTCGTCAGCCAGGCCGAGCTGGGCTTGCCCGAAGCTGAGGAGCCATTTCGCACATTTGTAGAGAATGCCCTCGCCAAGGCCCGCCAGGCCTCACGCCTGAGCGGCCTGCCCGCGCTGGCCGACGATGCCGGCCTGTGCGTCGATGCGTTTGGCGGCTTGCCCGGGGTGGACACTGCTTTTTACGCCACCCGCTTTGGCTACACCAAGAGCGACGACAACAACGTCAAAGCTTTGCTCGAGCAAATGGCCCACCTGGCCAAGCCCGCTGAACGCCGCGCCGCGCTGGTCAGCACCTTGGTCGCCGTGCGCTCCGACAAAGACCCTGAGCCGCTCATCGCTTCCGGCCGCGTTGCGGGGCAAATCGCAGCGCAACCTGTGGGCGACAACGGCTTTGGTTTTGACCCGGTAATGTTCATCCCCGAGTTCGGCAAAACCTTTGCGCAACTCCCCGTCGAGGTCAAGAACGCCAACAGCCACCGTGGCAAGGCCGCACGCCGGATGATTGAACTCATGCGTGAACAGTGGTTAACATGACTCACCCCGTGGCTTTGCGCACTTCGTGTCGCAGCCTCCCCCTCAAGGGGCGGCACCTGCGGCCCGGCAAAGCCGGTTCCGCGCTGCCCGCTGGCCGGCGTCTTGACGGGTGTAAGGCCTGGCGCCCATCAAATGCACTTGTTGACCTGAATCGATCGTGAAAGACATTCAGCACTACATGCGCGGCGGCACGCTTCAGCTGGCCGCGCTGCCGCCTTTGTCGCTCTATGTGCATTTGCCCTGGTGCCTGCGCAAGTGCCCTTATTGCGACTTCAATTCGCACGAGGCCGTGGGTGAGATGCCCGAGCAACGCTATATAGACGCGGTGATTGCCGACCTCGAAGCCGCGCTGCCTCTGGTCTGGGGCCGTACCGTGCACAGCATCTTCATCGGCGGCGGCACGCCCAGCCTGTTTTCCCCGCAAGCCATAGACTGTTTGCTGGGCGACATACGCGCGCGCCTGCGGCTTGAGGCAGATTGCGAAATCACGCTGGAAGCCAACCCAGGCACCTTTGAGAAAGACCGCTTCAAGGCCTTTCGCGCCGCCGGCGTCACCCGCTTGTCGGTCGGCGTGCAAAGTTTTGACGACCAGCACCTCAAAGCCCTGGGCCGCGTGCACGACAGCGCCCAGGCCATCGCCGCGGTCGAAGAAGCCGCTCAGGCCTTTGATACCTTCAACCTTGACATCATGTACGCGCTGCCCGGCCAGACCCTGGAAAGCCTGGCGCGTGATATGCAACAAGCCCTGGCGCTGCAGCCGCCCCACATCTCCATTTACCACCTCACGATAGAACCCAACACCTACTTCGCGAAATTCCCGCCCGTGGTGCCCGAGGAAGACACGGCTTACGCCATGCTCGACAAAATCACCGAGATGACCGAGGCCTCGGGCTTGCGGCGCTATGAGGTATCGGCCTATGCCAAACCAGGCCACCAGTGTTTTCACAACCTCAACTATTGGCAGTTCGGCGACTATCTGGGTATAGGCGCGGGCGCCCACAGCAAGCTTAGTTTTGCCCACCGCGTGGTGCGCCAGGTGCGCTTTCGCGAACCCAGGCTCTACATGGAAAAAGCCCTGGCCGGCGAAGCCGTCACGCAAGAGACCGAAGTCAGCCGTGCCGACCTGCCGTTTGAGTTCATGCTCAATGCGCTGCGCTTGCGCGAGGGCTTCAAGCTGCAGGACTTCACGGAAAAAACCGGCCTGCCCATCACCGCCATCCAGCAAGGCCTCGAAGAAGCCGAGCGCAAGGGGCTGATAGAACGCGACTTTGCGCGCGTCAAGCCCACCGAGCGCGGCTTTGATTTTTTAAACGACTTGCAGTCACTGTTCCTGGCCGGCTAAGCAGCGCGGCTTTTTACGCATGGAAACTCCCGCCCTCATCTTTCTGGTTGTCAGCTGCGCCATCAGTTTCGGCCTGGGCAGGCTCTTTGTGCATCTCCGTGACAAGAAACGCAAGAAGGCGGCCGAAGAGCGCGAAGCCCAGGCACTGCGCAACCGTCCGCCCGAACCCGAATCCCTCAACAAGGCCAAACGCAAACGGCAGCTTCAGCAAGCCGCCAAAGACAAGCGTTGATTCTGCGCATTGATCGCGCAGGGCTCATCAACCGCAGCTGACCCGCGTCACACGGCCCGCGTCATCAACCGTGAGATTCAGCCGCTCGGCATTGAACTCCATGGTCACGACCTGGTTGGGCCTGAGCACTCGCACCGCCTTCGCGCCGGCGCGCGTGCGCGCCTCATTTTCAAGCGCGGCATCCGCATTGCGGCCCACAGCGAATTGGGCCGGGGCGGCGTTGCAGCGGGTTGAGACGGGGGCGGGATCGGCGGACTGGCCGGTGGCAGGGCTGCTGCCGCAGGCAGATAGCAGCAGAAAGGTGGTGGCGGCAAAAGCCGCAAGTATTGGCAGACGCATGATGAAGTTCTTTCGAAAGATAGCGGCTGGAGCCAATGCCGCGCGATTGGTTTGTCAAAACTTGCAAGGGTGTGCTCCTTAGCTGAGTATGAACAGAGATGGCAAGGCGGCATGGCCGCCACCCCAACAGGAAGCTACGCCAAATGCGCCGACAAAGAGCTGAAGTATCACAAGGATGCAGGCTCCGAGTGCCGTCATGAACGAGCCAAACGACGACTCGCTAATTTTCTCCTCAGCGATTGTTCTCTCCCTTGCTCTTGCGCCTATTGAGGATCTGGCCGTTTTACTTCGCGTGATCGAGATTCGACATGGGCCACAGTGCCGGCTTGCCGTCCAGGCCGGCGCGTAGGTTCTTGAGTTGTCCAAGCCTCTGAAGGGTGTAAACCGATACGCAGTGGTCAAGCACCGCGTCCGAGTTGCCCGCGCCGGCGGCGTCAAGCCAGCAGGTGCTGTCAACGTGCTGCTTCCATTTGGTCTGGGAATCGGCAAGGTCCTTCGCGTTAAATGCGGTGCGCCCCGACTCAGCCTCGCGTGCGATGGCTTTCACAACCGTGGTCATCTGAACATTCAACGCGGCCAATTCCCGTGCAAAGCACGCCCGCGCTTCAACCGAGCCTGGTGTTCCGACAAGCATGTCTGTACAGGACTCCACTCCCGCCTGCACTGCCGAACATGCGCATAGAGCAAACACTGTGACGAACTTTGAGAGCCTCATGTAGTTATACATTTCGCGTCCAATGAAGTTATTTGGTTGATGCGGGGGCGTCAATGAATGTGACGCGTCTGAGTGTATGCCGAGGAGGTTTGGCCATCGGATCGGTCGGGGCAGCAATGACGTCCATGGTCGTGGAAAAACTGAGGCGGCCCGTAGCTGAGAGGTGGGCCTAGCGCAGTGGCCCATAACGATGCGGTTAAACTACCCGACTCGGAAGCGTGGCAGAGCGGTTGAATGCAGCAGTCTTGAAAACTGCCGAGGATGCAAGTCCTCCGTGAGTTCGAATCTCACCGCTTCCGCCACTTGGTGGCACCGGCTTTAACGCCATCCACATCGCACATTCCGGTTCGGCCCTTCGTGGCTGCAACCGCACCCAGTGCGCTGGCGTTCTCTTATTGATCGCAAAACCTTGCGGCGGCGCGGCGGCTACCGAGGCTTGGCCCTGGCTGCTCGCCAGCCCATTTCAGGCTTTTCGCCACGATTTGCGCGGATTTTTGCAGGACTGCGTGTAACAGCCAATTTGCACCCAAAAAGCTTCGTCTGTCTTTGTCGTACGTAAGCAAAGGTATTCGCTTCGACTCTTGCGGCAACAAACAAGCCCGAAAAAGCGGAATTATTTCCCGGAACTATTCCCCGAGCGCCTTGAAAACCTTTTTCAAGGCAGTGACGAAAATCAAGAGCAAGGTCATCATAGAAACATTCAGTTACAGCGAAGAAGGACGCTCAACAAGGCTATGAAAATTCCTGCTTTTCACCCCGAGGTCGCCGAGAAGGTGGCCACCGCTTTTGTCAAGGCAACCGGAGCCCGCTGGTCGTTTCCACGGGTCGACATGCAGGACAGGGGCACTTTCATGCTGATCAGCGTCGATGCGATATCGCCGGAAGTCCAGGAGGTCGCACTCCCGGTCAAACAGTCGATCACGTTGGCGCTCAACGAGGTAATTCCCTCTCATCCGTCGCAAAAATTCGGCAACTGGATGGTGGTGTTTTTCCACGAAGGCAAGATGTACGAGACCGTACATCCCAGCGAATTTCACGCTTGAATCGCTTCGCCGGGGCCCTTCTTCGGCGCTCGGCAGCAGCCCAAGCCTCCGCCCGCTTCAGGCGGTTTCAGGCTGAGTTTTCGGCAGCATTCCCCGGGTTTCAATAAAGGCAATCACCTCGTCCAACCCGGCCTGGGTTTTCAGATTTGTCATTACAAATTGTTTCAAACCCTTGCTGGTGGTGCGCATGCGGATGGTGTCTTGTTTCATCACATCGAGGTTGGCGCCCACATACGGCGCCAAGTCAGTCTTGTTGATCACGAACAGGTCACTTTTGGTGATACCGGGGCCGCCCTTGCGCGGAATCTTCTCGCCGGCAGCCACGTCAATCACGTAAATCGTCAAATCGCTCAGCTCGGGGCTGAAAGTGGCGGCCAGGTTGTCGCCCCCGGATTCCACGAACACAACGTCGGCGTCGGGGAAATCCACCAGCATGCGGTCTATGGCCTCCAGGTTGATGGAGGCGTCCTCGCGGATCGCGGTATGCGGGCAGCCGCCGGTTTCCACACCCATGATGCGCTCGGCAGGCAGGGCGCCGCTCACCGTCAGCAGGCGCTGGTCCTCCTTGGTGTAAATGTCGTTGGTGATGGCGACCAGGTCGTACTTCACCTTCATGGCCTTGCACAGCATCTCCAGCAAGGTGGTTTTGCCGGAGCCCACCGGGCCGCCTATGCCCACGCGCAGCGGCGGAAGTTTCTTTGTGCGGTTGGCGATGTGGTGCAAGCTCATGGTGTACCTTGAAAGTGGCCTGAAAGGGCAGTGTGGATAGAGGTCAGGAACGGAACAGCCGCGAATACTGGGTTTCATGCCGGGCCGACAAAATCGCCAGCATGGGGGAAAAAGCCTGGCGTTCGCCATCCGGCAGATGAAGTGCGGCCTCCACGGCAGGCGGTATGTCGCGGCTTAGTTGGGCCAGTATGCGCTGGCCGGCGCTCTGGCCCAGGGGCACGGACTTGATCGCGGCCTGCATCATGTTTTCGGCCCAGCCGAAGGCATAGGCCAGCAGGCAATCGCGCACCTTGGCCGTGGTCTGCGAGGCGGCCAGCGCAAAAGCTACGGGATAGGTCGGCTGCAGCCTGGCGCAGGCCTCGATGTGGACCGCACTGGCTCCCTCATGGTTGCGCAGCCACTCGAGCAATGAGCGGCCCATCTGCTCGGCCTGCCCGCGCAGTTCGCTGGTCTCGCGGGTCTGCAGCACCCAGGCATTCAGCTCCGCGATGCGCTCCAGCTTGTTTTCGCGCCATGCCGGTATGGCTTGCGCGATCACGGCCAGGTCGCCGCGGGCCAGGGCCAGCTGGAGCTGGTCGCTGAGCCAGCGCGCGGCCGTGCTTTCCGTGGCGACTTCGCCGCATTCGACAGCCGCTTCCAGGCCTTCCGAGTAGGAAAAGCCGCCCACCGGCAAGGCGGGCGAGGCCAGCCAGATCAGCTGCAGCAGGCTGGACGCCGCAAGCTGCTCTACCGGGGCTGCGGGCGTTGCGGGCGCGTCCACGGCAAACCTAGTGGCTATGGGGTTTGTGCTTGTGGACCTGGACGGCCACGGGTTTGGCCCCATGCGCGTGGTCATGGTCATGGTCATGGTCGTGGTCATCATGGCCATGGTTGCAGGCTGGCCCATGCACATGGGGTGCCGGCGCGGCGGCCGTGGCAACAGCTTCATGGCTGTGCTGCAGTTCACCGTGGCCATGGCCATGGTCATGCCCATGCCCATGCCCATGGCCGCCAGAGCTGTAGGCGCCGCCCTCGGGTTCAAACGCTTCTTCGGCCTCATTCACGATCAGGTGCATGGTGCGCAGCATGTCGGCCAGCACATGGTCGGGCTCTATCTTGAGGTGGTCGGGCTTGAGTTCTATGGGCACATGGCGGTTGCCCAGGTGGTAGGCCGCGCGCGTCAGGTCAAACGGCGAGCCATGCGAGGTGCAGGCCGTGATGCGCAGCACCGCCTGCGGCGCGGCGATCACTTTGACCATGGAGCCGTCTTCGGCCAGCAGCACGTCGCCGCCGCGTACCAGCGTGCCGCGTGGCAGGAACACACCCAGCTGGCGGCCCTGCGAGTCGGTCGCATCAAAGCGGCTTTTCTGGCGCACGTCCCAGTCGAGTTCGACGGTGGCGGCGCGTTTGACGAGCACGGGGGCCAGGCCCGCGCCTTGCGAAATGACTTTGGAAACCTGAAGCATGAGGCCTTAAACAAAGACTAAAACAAAGACCGAAAAAACTAGAACAGGAAGTAGCGTTGCGTCATTGGCAAGCTGCTGGCCGGCTCGCAGCCCAGCAGCTGGCCGTCAGCGCGCACCAGGTAGGTCTGGGCATCAACTTCCATCCTGGGCAGGTAGGCATTGTGGACCATGTGCTGCTTGCGCACGCTCCGTATGTTTTTCACGGCGCTCAGGGTCTTGGCCAAGCCGAAGCGTTCCTTGATGCCGGCGTTCAGGCCGGCCTGCGAGACAAAGGTCAGCGAGCCCCTGGCGATGGCACCGCCGAAGCCGCCGAACTGGGGGCGGTAGTGCACCGGCTGCGGCGTGGGGATGGAGGCGTTCGGGTCGCCCATGGCCGCCATGGCGATAAAGCCACCCTTGAGGATGACCGAGGGCTTGATGCCGAAAAAGGCCGGCTTCCAGACCACCAGGTCGGCCCACTTGCCAAGCTCGACCGAACCGACCTCGTGCGAGATGCCGTGGGCGATCGCCGGGTTGATGGTGTACTTGCTGATGTAGCGCTTGGCGCGGAAGTTGTCGTGGCGCTCGGTGTCCCCAGGAAGTTTGCCGCGCTGCTGCTTCATCTTGTGCGCGGTCTGCCAGGTGCGGATGATGACTTCGCCGACACGGCCCATGGCCTGGCTGTCGGAGCTGAACATGCTGATCGCGCCCAGGTCGTGCAGCACGTCTTCGGCGGCGATGGTCTCCTTGCGGATGCGGCTCTCGGCAAAAGCCAGATCTTCGGCGATGCCGGCGTCCAGGTGGTGGCACACCATCAGCATGTCGACGTGCTCATCGAGTGTGTTGACGGTGTAGGGCATGGTCGGGTTGGTGGAGGAGGGCAGGAAGTTCTCCTCGCCCACCACGCGCAGGATGTCGGGCGCATGGCCGCCGCCCGCGCCCTCGGTGTGGAAGGCGCACAGGCTGCGGCCTTTGGTGGCGGCCATGGTGTCCTCGACGAAGCCCGACTCGTTGAGCGTGTCGCTGTGGATGGCCACCTGCGTGTCGGTGGCTTCGGCCACGTCCAGGCAGTTGCTTATGGCCGCTGGCGTGGTGCCCCAGTCCTCGTGCAGCTTCAGGCCTATGACGCCGGCGTTGATCTGCTCGTGCAGCGCGGCCGGCAGGCTGGCATTGCCTTTGCCGAGGAAGCCCAGGTTCATGGGAAAGGCGTCGGCGGCCTGCAGCATGCGTTCGATGTTCCAGGGGCCTGGTGTGCAGGTGGTGGCGAAGGTGCCGGTGGCCGGGCCCGTGCCGCCGCCCAGCATGGTGGTAATGCCCGAGGTCAGCGCCTCCTCGATCTGCTGCGGGCAGATGAAGTGGATGTGCGAATCGATGCCGCCGGCGGTGACTATCATGCCTTCGCAGCTGATGATCTCGGTGCCCGGGCCTATGATCATGTCGACACCGGGCTGGGTGTCGGGGTTGCCGGCCTTGCCGATGGCCGCGATGCGCCCGCCCTTGAGGCCTATGTCGGCCTTGACGATGCCCCAGTGGTCGATGATGAGCGCATTCGTCATCACGCAGTCCATGGCGCCTTCGGCTCGTGTTTTTTGCGACTGGGCCATGCCGTCGCGAATCGTCTTGCCGCCGCCGAACTTGACTTCCTCGCCGTAGCTGCCGGCGCGCAGTGTGTAGTCGGCCTCGACTTCGATGAGGAGGTCGGTATCGGCCAGGCGAAGGCGGTCGCCCACCGTGGGGCCGAACATTTCCGCGTAGGCGCGGCGTCCAATCGTTGCCATCAGAGTTTTCCTTGGATCAGGCCGCGAAAGCCATAGACGTTTCGTTCACCCGCGAAGTCCACGAGTTCCACCGTCCGTTGCTGGCCCGGCTCAAAACGCACGGCCGTGCCCGAAGCGATATTCAGCCGCATGCCGCGCGCCGCGTCGCGGTCAAAGCCGAGCGCACCGTTGGTTTCGGCGAAGTGGTAGTGCGAGCCGACCTGTATCGGCCGGTCGGCCGTGTTCTGCACCACGACGGTCAGCGTGCGCCGGCCCGCGTTGAGCACATGGTCGGGGCCGTCGGTGATGAGTTCGCCGGGAATCATGGCGCGCCTCAGGCCAGTTGGGCCAGCAGGGTCACGCCGAAAACAGCGACGACTGCGCCGGCCGCGCGCGGCAGCCAGACGTTGGCGCTGCGCAGCGCCCAGCCGGCGCCCAGGCCCGCCAGGTGCAGCAGCACGGTGGCGGCCAGCATGCCCGAGAGGGTGGCCAAGGCGCTGGGCGAACCAGCCAGTTCATAACCATGGGCCAGGCCGTGGAAGACGGCGAACACGCCGACCAAGAGCGCGGCCGCGATGCCGGGCACATGCCAGCGCGTCACGACCAGCAGGCCGGTGACCAGAAGCGAAGCCGCGATCATGGGCTCGACGGCCGGGATCTGCACGCCCTGCAGGCCCAGCAGCGCACCCGCCAGCAGCATGCCGGCAAAGCCCAGCGGGCCCCACAGCAGTTCAGGGCCGGCGCGGCGCGCGGCCAGCGCGCTCCACAGGCCCACGGCCACCATGGCCGCGAGGTGATCCATGCCCGTCAGCGGGTGCAGAAAGCCCGTCATGAAGTCCAGGTGCGTGTGGCCGTCCACGCCGGTGTGCGCGAAGGCCGCCGCGGGCAGCGCGGCCGCCAAGGCCAGCAGCACGCGCAGGGTACGGGACGAAGGCAGGTAGGGAAAACTCACGGCAATCTCCTGTTGAGCGATGTTGTGTAGTTCGAAAGCGAAAAATACGCGGCGTTCAGACAATGGGCTGATGCACGGTGACCAGCTTGGTGCCGTCGGGAAAGGTCGCTTCGACCTGGATGTCGGGGATCAGCTCGGGAATGCCGTCCATCACGTCGGCGCGGGTCAGCACGGTGCGGCCCTCGCTCATGAGCTGGGCGACGGATTTGCCGTCGCGCGCGCCTTCCATGACGGCGGCGCTGATCAGCGCGACGGACTCGGGGTAGTTGAGCTTCAGGCCGCGGGCGCGTCGCCTTTCGGCCAGCAGGGCAGCCGTAAAAATAAGCAGCTTGTCTTTTTCGCGGGGTGTCAATTCCATGGGGCTCTCTCAGGGCAGGCTGCCGGCTTGGGGATGCTTGCCGGGGTGCAAGAATGGTGCCATAAGACGCTGCCTACGGTCCAGCCCGGAGCGGGCCGCCCAGGCGCATGGCACAGAACATGCACCTGAGGACGCTCAATCACTACGCGCCCGGCGCATCTGCCCCTCCCATGGACGCCCCGCTCACGCCCCTGCAGCCGCCACTGCCGCCCGAAGCGGCAGCGGCCGCGCCCATGGCAGGCGGCGAAGCAGCGCCGCTGCAGCGCATCATCAAGGTCAGGCGCGACTACAACAGCTGGGTCGCCAGCGAAACCATGGAAGACTACGCGCTGCGCTTTACGCCGCAGCGTTTTCGCAAGTGGTCGGAATGGCGGGTCGCCAACACCGCTTTTGGCGCGGCCTCCTTTCTGATCCTCGAGGCGGTGGGCGCCACCTTGCTGGTCAAGTACGGATTCACCAATGCCTTCTGGGCCATCGTCGCCACAGGCCTCATCATCTTCCTGGCCGGCCTGCCCATCAGCATTTACGCGGCGCGCTACGGTGTGGACATGGACCTGCTGACGCGCGGCGCCGGCTTCGGCTACATAGGCTCGACGCTGACCTCGCTGATCTATGCCTCATTCACCTTTATCTTTTTTGCGCTGGAGGCGGCCGTCATGGCCTATGCGCTGGACCTGGCCCTGGGCATTCCGCCCAGCTGGGGCTATTTGATTTGCGCGCTGGTGGTGATCCCGCTGGTCACCCACGGCGTGTCCGTGATCTCGCGCCTGCAGGTCTGGACCCAGCCCTTGTGGCTGGTCATGCTGGTCGTGCCCTTTGTGTTTGTGCTGCTGCGCGATCCTGGTGCTTTTTCGGGTGTGCTGCACTATGGCGGTGAGAAAGGGGTGGGCGGCGAATTTGATTTGCACCTGTTTGGTGCCGCCTTGACCGTAGGCATTGCGCTGATCACCCAGATGGGCGAGCAGGCCGACTATTTGCGCTTCATGCCGGTGCAGACCCCGGCCAGGCGCTGGCGCTGGTGGGGCGGCGTGCTGGCGGGCGGGCCGGGCTGGGTCTTTCTGGGTGTGGTCAAGATGCTGGGAGGCGCCTTCCTGGCCTACCTGGCGATTAGCAACATGGTGCCGCTGGACCGCGCGGTGGACCCCAATCAGATGTACCTCGCGGCCTATGAATACGTGTTCCCGCACTACGGCATGGCCGTGGCCGCGACCGCGCTCTTCGTGGTGGTGTCGCAGCTCAAGATCAATGTCACCAACGCCTACGCCGGCTCACTGGCCTGGTCGAATTTTTTCTCTCGCATCACGCACAGCCACCCAGGCCGCGTGGTCTGGGTGGTGTTCAACACGCTGATCGCCTTCATGCTGATGGAGATGAACGTCTTCCAGGCGCTGGGTGACGTGCTGGGCCTGTACTCCAACATCGCCATCGCCTGGGTCATGGCCGTGGTGGCCGACCTGGTCATCAACAAACCGCTGGGCCTGAGCCCGCCGGGCATAGAGTTCAAGCGTGCGCACCTCTACGACATCAACCCGGTCGGTGTGGGCGCCATGGCCCTGGCCTCGGCGCTGTCCATCACGGCGCACTTGGGGATGTACGGTGAAATGGCGCAGGCCTTCTCAGCCGTCATCGCCATGGGCACGGCCTTTGTGGCGGCGCCGCTGATCGCCTGGGCCACCAAAGGCCGTTACTACATCGCGCGCGGCCCGGCCGTGGCGGTTGGCGAGGGCGCCTACAAACCTTATGCGCTACAGCACTGCGTGATCTGCGAGCGCGCCTATGAGGGCCCGGACATGGCTCACTGCCCGGCCTACCAGGGGCCCATCTGCTCGCTGTGCTGCACGTTGGATGCGCGCTGCGGCGACTTGTGCAAGCCGCACGCGAGCCTCTCGGCGCAATGGTCGGGCGCGCTGCGCTGGCTGTTGCCGCGCCGCGCCTGGCCCTACCTGGATACCGGCCTGGGCCACTTCCTGTTGCTGATGCTGATCATCGTGCCGCTGCTGGCCAGCGTTTTCGGCCTGCTATATCACCAGGAGATCAGCGCGTTGTCGGACTTCACGCCCTCCGAGCCGGCCCTGAAGTCGGGTTTTCTGAAGGCCTATATGGCGCTGCTGGTGATCGCCGGCCTGGTCGCCTGGTGGCTGGTGCTGGCGCACAAGAGCCGCCAGGTGGCGCAGGAGGAGTCGAACCGCCAGACGCATTTGCTGATGCGCGAGATTGAGTCGCACCGCCAGACCGACGAGGCGTTGCAGCAGGCCAAGCGCGTGGCCGAAGAGGCGCGCCACCATGCCGACCAGGCCAACCAGGCCAAGAGCCGCTACATCAGCGCCATCAGCCACGAGCTGCGCACGCCGCTCAACAGCATCCTGGGTTATGCGCAGCTCATGGGCGAGGACAGCGCGATACCGCCGCACCGCAAGCAGGCCGTCAGCGTCATCAAGCGCGGCGGCGAGCACCTGCTGTCGCTGATCGAAGGCACGCTGGACATCGCCCGCATCGAGGCGGGCAAGCTCACGCTCAACGTCAAGCCCATGCATTTCGCCGATTGTGTGCACGAGATGGCCGGCATGTTCGAACTGCAGGCCGCGGCCAAGGGCCTGGCCTTTCACTTCGAGGCCAGCGGCAACCTGCCCGAGCTGGTGCGCGCCGACGAAAAACGCGTGCGCCAGATCCTCATCAACCTGCTGGGCAATGCCATCAAGTTCACGGTGCAGGGGCAAGTGACTTTCCGGCTGCGCCATGCGCGCGAGATGGCCTATATCGACATCGAGGACACCGGCCCCGGTATGCGCGAAGCCGAGCTCGCGCGCATCTTCGAGCCCTTCGCGCGCGGCACCGCGGCGGGCCAGAGCGCCGAAGGCACGCCGGGGGCCGGCCTGGGCCTGACGATTGCGAAAATGCTGACTGACCTGATGGGCGGCGAGATGACGGTGGTCAGCACGCCGGGCCAGGGTTCCATCTTTCGCATACGGCTGTTCCTGCCCGAGGTGCACCTGCCGGCGGGCGCCGCCAAAGAGGCCGCCACCGTGCCGGCGCGGCGCCGGCCGCGCGGCTATGAGGGCGCGCGCCGCAAGCTGCTGGTAGTCGACAACGAAGAGCCCGACCGCGAACTGCTGGTGCAGCTGCTGCAGCCCATGGGCTTTGAGCTGCGCACCGCCGCCAGCGGCCACGACTGCCTGGACCTGCTGGCTGCCGGCTACCAGCCCGATGTGATCTTCATGGACCTGGCCATGCCGGGCATAGACGGCTGGGAGACGCTGCGCCGCGTGCGCGGCTCCGGCCATGAGGGCATACACTTGGCCGTCGTCTCGGCCAATGCCTTTGACAAGGGCATGGAGAACGACGCCGGCATTCTTCCCGAGGACTTCATCCTCAAACCCGTGCGCCATACCGAATTGATCGCCTGGCTGGAGCGGCGCTTGTCGCTCACCTGGCGTTATGACGAGCCGGCCGAGGAGCTTGTGCCCGCGGCCGCGCCCGAGCGGCGCGTGCTGCCGCACGCTCCGCAGCTGGCCGCGCTGCAGGAGGTGGTCAGCCTTGGTTTTTACCGCGGCATCATGAACATGCTGGCGGAGATAGAGCGGCAGCAGCCCGCCACCGCCGCATTCGTTGAAGACATGCGCGTGCTGGCGCGGCAGTTCCAGTTCGAGGCCATGGGCCGCC